>OFDC01000111.1_pt1 | contig 89287 bp, 72 predicted proteins | sample 1520941 | NCBI WGS metagenome assembly OFDC01 (sample SAMEA94258168, study PRJEB24077) | hot springs metagenome | biome: Aquatic biome; feature: Water | place: India | collected 2012-12-06 | depth 5 m
CAAACTATTTTTTCATAAAAAAATCCTGTTTAGATTTGAAACTAACTTTAACCTTACATAAAATGAATAGAATAATTGCGATTGTCTTTTTGGCAATAAGCCATTTTGCAGTAGCTCAAAAATCAACAGAAATGACCAAAGAAAAATCTAACTTACCTAAAACTGACAAATTAGTAGTTTACCAAATCTACACCCGTCTTTTCGGAAACCTTAAAACTACCAATAAATTTCATGGCTCAATTGAGGAAAATGGATGCGGGAAATTTAATGATATTAACGATAAAGCTCTACAAGAACTCAAAAAGTTTGGCGTTTCACATGTTTGGTTCACGGGAGTGATTGAGCATGCAACCATGACTGATTATTCAAAGTCGGGTATTCCGCAAGATAATCCATTAGTTGTGAAAGGAATTGCTGGTTCGCCTTATGCTATCAAAGATTATTATGATGTTGACCCCGATTTGGCAGTTGATGTGAAAAATCGAATGAAGGAATTTGAGGCTTTGGTGAAACGTAGCCACACGAATGGTTTGAAAGTAATTATTGATTGCGTGCCGAACCACGTGGCAAGAAGTTATCATTCTGACAAAAGGCCAAAAGGAATAAAAGATTTTGGCGAAGAAGATGATAAAACCAAAACGTTCGACCCAGATAATAATTTCTACTACGTCAAAGACCAAATGTTTGTAGTTCCAAGTGAGGTAAATCCTCCTGTTGTACCAAAAGAGAATTATACCGAAATTCCTGCCAAAGCTACTGGTAATGATGTTTTTTCAGCAAAACCGAGTATCAATGATTGGTTTGAGACAGTAAAACTCAATTATGGCGTAGATTATCTTGATAATCGAAACAAGCATTTTACTCCTATTCCAAGTACTTGGCTAAAAATGCGTGATATTTTAACTTATTGGACAAAAAAAGGAGTTGATGGTTTCAGATGTGATATGGCAGAAATGGTGCCATTTGAATTTTGGGGTTGGGTAATTCCAGAAATCAAGAAAGTGAACCCAGAAGTAATTTTTATTGCTGAAATTTATAATCCGCAGACTTATAAGCAATATCTTTTTGAAGGGAAATTCGACTATTTGTACGATAAAGTGGGGCTTTATGATGCACTTCGCAGATTGATGGAAGGACACGGAAATGCCAATGATATTTCTCGTGTTTGGCAAAACGAATCAGGCGATTTCTCAAACCGTATGCTCCGTTTCTTAGAAAATCATGACGAACAGCGTATTGCTTCAAAATACTTTGCAAATGACCCTTATAAGGCTATTCCTTCGATGGTTGTGAGTGCTGCATTACACACAGGGCCTGTGATGCTTTATTTTGGACAAGAAGTGGGTGTAAAACCAACTGTGGCTGAAGGATTCAGCGGTGAAGATGGTCGAACAACGATGTTCGATTACTGGGGAGTACCTGAGTTTCAGAATTGGGTAAATAATCATCAATACGACGGCGGAAAACTTTCGCAAGAACAAAAATCTCTCCGAAAGATTTATGCCGAAATCTTGAAGTTTACTAATGAAAATGAGGCTGTAAAAGATGGAAAATTCTACGATTTACAATATGTAAACGGCAATGGACAAACCGTAAATTACAATGACCAAAAAATATATAGCTATTTAAGATTTACAGACAATCAAAAATTATTGTTTATTTGCAACTTTGACTTGGAAAAATCATACGACACAGGTGTGTTTATTCCGCAAGGAGCTTGGGAAATGATGAAAATTAATATCAATGAACCTGTGAGTTATTCATTAAAGGAGGTTTTTGAGAAAAGTATGAGTTCAAAGGAGATAAATCAGCAAACAAAATCAATTTCAACCAAAGAAGCAATAAGATTGACGCTACCTACTAATAGTGTAACGATTTTAGAAATTCGATAAACGAAAATATATTCAACTTTAACCTATAACTTATCAAAATGACGTCTAAAAAAAGTAAGCCACTCTTAAGTTTTTGGCAAATCTGGAATATGAGTATTGGATTTATGGGAATCCAAATGGGTTTTGCCCTCCAAAATGCCAATGCCAGTCGTATTCTACAATCTTTCGGGGCTGATGTCGAGCATCTCTCTTGGTTTTGGTTGGTAGCACCTTTTACGGGTATGGTTATTCAACCAATTATTGGTCATTACAGCGATAAAACTTGGACAAAGCTGGGACGCCGAAGACCATTTTTCTTGACAGGTGCAATTTTGGCATCCATTGGTCTGATTCTTATGCCCAATGCCGATATGTTCGTCAGTATTTTGCCAGCTTTGTGGGTTGGTGCAGGTTTTCTGATGATAATGGATGCTTCGTTTAATGTAGCAATGGAGCCATTCAGAGCATTGGTTGCCGATAAATTGAACGCCTCACAACAAACACTCGGTTTTTCGATTCAGACAGTTTTAATCGGAATCGGTGCGGTTGTTGGTTCATGGTTGCCTTATGTATTAACCGAATGGTTTGGCTTTGAAAAAACAGCCGAAGCTGGTCAAATACCTTTCAGTTTGGTGTTATCTTTCATTATTGGTGCAGTTTCGTTACTTTCTTGCATTATTTGGACAATCATAAAAACGCCTGAATATTCACCAAAAGAACAAGCCGAGTTTGAGGGGGAAGAAGAGAATGAAACCGAAAAAGGTAGCTTTTTCGATATTTTCAAAGATTTTGGTAATATGCCAACGACAATGAAACAACTCGGTTTGGTTCAGTTTTTTTCTTGGTTTGGTCTGTTTTCAATGTGGGTTTTTATGACTCCTGCCATTGCTCAACATATTTACGATTTACCTGTAAACGATTCAAGCTCCGAAAAGTATAATGATGCAGGAAACTGGGTTGGAGTCATTTTTGGTGTTTATAATGCTGTTTCGGCAGTTTACGCTTTCTTTTTACCTAAAATGGCTGCAAAATTTGGCCGTAAAAACACACACGCTTATTCCCTGATTATTGGTGGTTTAAGCTTGATTTCAATCTATTTTATAAGTGATTACCACTGGTTAGTTTTACCAATGGTAGGCGTTGGGTTTGCTTGGGCGAGTATTTTGGCAATGCCTTATGCTATTCTGGCAGGTTCAATTCCCGCCAAGAAAATGGGGATTTATATGGGTATTTTCAATTTCTTCATAACTATTCCACAAATTATCAATGGAATTATTGGTGGACCAATCGTCAAGAATATTTATAATAATCAAGCTATTTTTGCGGTAGTCGGAGGAGGCGTCTGTTTTCTTTTAGCAGCTCTAAGTGTTAGGTTTGTTGAAGATAAAAATGTATAATATTAAAAATCCACAAAAGCCTTCGTTTTCGATGGCTTTTGTCGCTTAATAGCCTCACTAAGTCTCAACTTCCAAATGGTTTATCTTATAAAAATATGACTTTTGTCAATATTTTTTATAATTGTACTGAACACTTACTAACTTACCTTACTCTATACTATCAACAATGTTTAAAAACCGATTTCTTTATATATTCTTACACATTATTATGTGGATAGGATATACAGCATTACCTTTACTCAATGCTTTTCAAAATGATTCAACAAGAAGCCGAGTAAATCCATATACTAATACAACTTATTGGTTGTATGTTTCAATCACGTCAATTATTTTGTTTTATACAAACTCAGAGGTTTTGTTTCCAAAAATCTACAAAAAACAGCCTATTCGTTACTTTTTAAGTCTGATTGCTGTAATTTTAGTTTTACTTTGGGGCCGTTTTTTTGTGAGAATTACTTTTGTCGGAAACGACATCAACAAAAGCTTGTTTTACGTAAATGCTTTCATTCAGTACTTATATGTCTTTGGAATTAGTGCATCATACTGCTTTTTTTCAGACTATCAAAAACAACAAGAAATTCAACGTGAAAATGAAAATGAACGCTTAAAATCGGAACTATCATTTTTACGTTCTCAGATTTCACCGCATTTTATGTTTAATCTGATGAATAGTTTGGTTTCGCTAAATCGAAAGAAATCAAACTTGGTTGAGCCTGTTTTATTAAAAATGGCAGATTTGTTACGTTACATGCTCTACGAAAAAGATGATAAGCGTATTTCACTCGAAAATGAAGTAAAATATCTATCAAATTACATTGACCTACAAAAAGTAAGATTTGGCGATTATGTAAAGATAGATTTTGATGTGAATTCTTCAGATTCGAGCAAAAGTATAGAGCCTATGTTACTAATTCCATTTGTTGAAAATGCCTTCAAACATGGTGTCGGACTAATTGAGAATCCTTTCATTAAGATAGAATTAGAAACCAATACTGAAGAACTTCGTTTTAAAGTTACCAATAAATTTAGTAGCGATAGCAAAGAAGTGAAAGATGGAGCATCAGGTATTGGCCTGAATAACGTTAAACGTCGATTAGAGTTGCTTTATCCAAATAAGTATATACTCAATGTAAGTGAATCTGAAAATCTTTATACCACTAATCTGAAACTAAATTTCAAATAGATTGCGTTACTAAAGATAAAAAAGTATTATTTTTTATAAATCTTTACTCTTTGGAAGATGTAAATTGCTTTTTTAAGGTTTATAGATTTTTAGAATTCAAAACCTATTATTAATCAAAACGAGCGGTGTCGCTTTTAAAAAATATGCGTTGTATTGCGGTTGATGATGAACCCTTAGCACTTGATTTATTGGAAGATAATATTACTCAAGTGCCTTATCTCGAATTTGTCGGTAGATGTAAGAATGCTTTCGAAGCAATTGAACTCATTCAAAAAGAAAAGGCAGAAAATCGAAATATAGATTTGATTTTTCTGGATATTCAAATGCCTGGTATTACAGGTGTACAGTTTGTGAAGAGTATGGTTTCAAATCCTATGGTAATTTTTATCACTGCCTATGACCAATTTGCACTCGACGGATTTGACTTGAATGTGATTGACTACTTGCTAAAACCTGTTTCTTTTGAGCGTTTTTTAAAGGCTTGTAATCGGGCAAATGAACTGTTTTTATTAAAAGAGAATGCCCAAACGCCAAAGGTTTTACAGGAAGAACACTTTTTTGTAAATGCAGAATATTCGTTAGTAAAAGTAAAGTTTGCTGATATTTTATATATCGAAGGTTTGAAAGATTATATAAAAATTTATATAAGTACACAGCCTCGACCAATCATTACACGTATGACAATGAAGAGTATTGAAGAGAAATTTGCCACAATGCCATTCATGCGAGTACATAAATCATACATTGTTTCTTTGAATAAAATAGAATCAATTAGAAACCTAAAAATTAGTATTGGTACTCATCTAATACCTGTGAGTGAACAGTTTTCTGATGAGTTATTGCGAAGAATAGGCAGTAAATAATGGTAGTCGCAAGAATTGGGCATTTTGTCTCATGTGTGTTGTGGCTTATAAATTATCTATTATTTTCGTGTTATAGATTATTAATCAAGAAAAAAAGCAATAATACTGCTTTTAAAATTAGTAAGTTGTTGGATGTGGAGATTGACTTAATGTGCATTTTAGTTTCGGAGTAATTAACGACTCATAAATAATAGGTTAGTACTTAAAACTCGTGGGCTTTGCATGCGAGTTTTTTTTATGCCAAATTTGTAAGAAAATTAGAATAAACTTTATGACAACTCGACAACTTTTTCTTCAGAATGTTGCTCAAACCTCCGACTTTCCGCTTGCCCTTGAAATCCAGAAAGCAGAAGGTATTTATTTATACAGTGAAACAAGAAAATACATTGATTTAATATCAGGAATTGCCGTTAGTAATGTTGGACACCGACACCCAAAAGTAGTGGAGGCCATTAAAAATCAAGTAGATTGTTACATGCATTTGATGGTTTATGGTGAATATGTGCAAACTCCACAAGTAAATTTGGCGGAAGCAATCTGCAAAACATTGCTTGGCACTGGGTTGAATAATGTCTATTTCACAAATTCTGGTACAGAAGCCGTTGAAGGAGCTATGAAATTGGCCAAACGATTTACCAGAAGAACCAATATTGTTTCTTGTACAAAAGCCTATCATGGCTCAACCCAAGGAGCATTATCGTTGGGAGATGAGCATTTTAAGCGTAATTTTCGCCCGCTCCTTTCTTCAATAGATAAAATTGAAAGAAACAATTTTGCCGATTTAGAAAAAATAACTAATCGCACTGCCGCTGTATTCTTTGAACCAATTGGTGGTGAATCTGGTGTACAGGAGGCAAACTATGAATATTTACAGGCTCTCCGCAAACGCTGTGATGAAGTTGGTGCTTTATTAGTTTTTGATGAGATACAGTCTGGTTTTGGTCGAACTGGAAAGTTTTGGGCGTTTGAATATTTTGATGTTAAGCCTGATATTTTACTTTGTGCCAAAGGCATGGGCGGTGGAATGCCAATTGGTGCATTTATCGCTTCGCACGAAATAATGGGAGTTTTAAAAGATAACCCAATCTTGGGGCATATCACAACTTTTGGTGGACATCCTGTGAGTTGTGCTGCATCATTGGCAACTTTAAATGCAATTTTTGAGGAAAATATGTTATATAACCCCAAAAGTTGTAAGTTTGACTGTATTCAATCAAGTTGTCGTTCGATTGAATGTAATTTGATTGAACAAAAATCTCAGTTATTCAAAAAACTATTGGTTCACGAAAAAATAAAAGAAGTAAGAGGTAAAGGTTTAATGCTGGCTGTAGAATTTGAAAGTTTTGAAGTATTGAAACCAATCATCGACCGAGCCATCGAAAAAGGCGTAATTACAGATTGGTTTTTATACTGTGATAATTCTATGCGAATAGCACCGCCTTTAATCATTACCGAAGAACAGATCAGACTTGCTTGTGAGGTAATTTTGAGTTGTATTGAATGAAGATTTGGTTGAGGATAGCTCGTTGACTTTTTTAGTTAGAGTATTATGATAGTCTGCTAATGATTAACGATTTCAAAAATGATAGAGGCTGGAGTCTTTTGAAAATCTGCAATCTATATCTTGAAATCGTTAATTTTAAATCATACTTGTTTATTTAGCCATGCGTCTCACTTGTTGAATTTGTCCGTTTTGTAGGCGAGCAAAGTACATCCCGCTGTTGAAGTCTCTTGTATCAACAAACACTTCGTGACTACCAGGGTCAAAATCGCCATCAACTGGCACAGCTATAACACGACCAATATTATCGAAAATCTGAATCATTGTATGTCCGCCTTTAGTCTGAAAGGTCAATGTTGTTGAATCTGTAAAAGGGTTCGGATAATTACTGATTAGCTCTTCGCTTGTTCTAATTGGCTCATTAGCAGTAATTTTGCCACAAGCTTGTACTTGTACAAGTGGTAGAGGCTGAAAGTCTTTGAGTAAAACATCATCAACATAAGCTTGGTCGAGACAAAACCATTGAGTAAGAATCGAAGCATAAACTGAACGAAAATCATATTGCATCGTAAGATTATCGTTGGTATTTGGTGAGGCAGCGATATCGGGAGATTTTCCGAGTACAATTGGGTTTACCAAATCGCCAAACATAAACATCGGAGCCGCTGCACCATGGTCAGTTCCACCACTGGCATTCGATTTCACTCGGCGACCAAACTCAGAATATGTTACTCCTAATACTTTTTTCGATACGCCAAGAGCAGTAATATCATCCGAAAAAGCTTTGATCGCATCGCTTACCGTTTTCCAAAGGTTGGCGTGTGTGCCTGTGGTCGTATCACTTGTATTTACTTGGTTGCTGTGCGTATCAAAACCACCAATACTTACATAGTAAACTTTGGTTTTAAGACCGCCTGCAATCAATTGAGCAACAATCTTTAATTGGTTCGCCAAACTTGTATTTGGGTAGGTTGCTTGCTTGGTTACTTTCGCTGCCGCTGCTTTTATTGAATTTGCATAAAGATTAGTCTGATTGGCTACTTCTCGCAAAAACTTTAACTCTTTGCCCGCCAATGTATTTGGAGTTGATTCTACTTTATTTGAGATTAAATTATAAAAACTCGTGGGGTTTGAAATGGCCGTTCCCATAGATTGTACGGGCCCTTGAAGTGCGGTATTTACTACAGAACCAATCTGAATGGCCAAGGGGTCAGGATATTTGGTACTTGGGTATCCAGTCGGATAATTGGGGTTTTCAATGGCCAAATATCTTCCCGCCCAACCATTATTTACAAAAACATTCGAGTCCGAGGCAGAATTCCAAATATCTGTTGCCCTGAAGTGTGAGAAATTAGGGTTTGGATAGCCCGCACTCTGAATCAAGGCTGCTTTGCCTTCCTTAAACATAGTTTGGAAGGAGGTCATTGCAGGATTCAATCCGAGCGTATCTGTCTGAGGAATCAATAGAAGCTTTTCCTTCGGAATAGCAATATTTGTTCTGGCGTTTTGATAAAGACTATACTTATCAATCGGAATAACGGTATTCAAACCATCATTTCCACCCGAAAGTTGAACAACGACCAATACGTTTTCATCACCAATGGCATTTTCATCTACGTTTCCAAAGGCTTTGAAAGAAAGACCATTTAGTAGAGCAGGCATTACAACACCTGCAAAAGTATTTTGTATAAAATCTCTCCGCTTCATAGAATCCCAATAATTTTAAAAGAGTGTTTTGTTTGACAGTTTGTCAACTTAACTGATATTCAGGTAATGCCAAAAGATATTTGAATAGATTTCGGAGTCGAGTTGTTACCATATTCAGTGTATTGGTATCGTTGGGTTTACTAATCATGGCATCCCATAGTTCTGTCCAATAATAATCACTCGATTGCCCACTTAAAAGAATATCTTTCTTGACTTGTTGCACAAGTTCGTCACTAACTGGGATTTTATACAAAATATTCAAAGAATCGCTGATAAGCTTATTTGGGTCGTTAGGTACAGGCATTTTTTTGGCAAAAGCAACCACATCAAGCTGAATGCGTCTACCATTTTTAGTAAAACCTGAATTGATAAAGGTGTCGGTAAATTGGTTGCGTTTTGGGTAGGTATCCGAATTTATCCAAATTTCATAAAACATGGGTTCTTGATAATATGCTGGCCAACCCGCAACATTCGGTGGGTCGCCGATATCTTGTTGCATAATTTGCCCTTGACGAACCATTTCTCCGAATAAATTATAATATTCTTGCAAATAATCTTTTGGAGAAGGAAAGACCACACTAAATTCTCTTATTGTTCCTACAACCAAATCCAGTGGACTTTTTATCATTGCACCATATACGTTTGCATCAAAGAAATGTTGACTTTTAAGTAGTTTTTCAATTACAGGTTTAATCTCGTATTTACTATCTCTAAAGATTTTTGCTAACGGCTCGATGATGTCTTTTTCAACCGCAGGAGTAATGTCATAATATACAAAAAACTGATAAAATTTTCTGCATATAAATTTACTGACTTCCTCGACCGCAAAAATCATAGTAAGCATCTCATCTAATTCTTGAATGCCGGTTGCATTATTTATGCCTTTTATGACAGTATTATTGTAGAAAGACGAGAATTTTTTATCAGTTATATCGTGGTTTGCTACATTAAAATTATACACCATTCGGTCGTTATTAATACCAATACCCGTAAGCACTCTTGCTGCAGCTTTTACATCATCTTCTGTATATTTTGAGCCACTTCCTTTTCCTAATGTAAAAAGCTCCTGCAACTCACGGGCATAATTTTCATCGGGAGCATTTTTAGTATTCAATCGGCCATTCAAATAGCGAAGCATGGCGGGGTCAAGCGTTATCTGCTTTACAAACTCTTTGAAATTCCCCAGTGCATATTTTCGGAGTACTGTATTGTGGAGATAGGCAAACCGAGCATCGTTAAATTCATTGATTTCGGTGGCAAAATGATTGTGCCAAAATAAGACCATTTTTTCATGGATATTTCGCTTCTGATTGGCCATTTGCATCACCCACCAATATTTATATGACGCTCTTCGCCTCGAATTGACTGTTCCATCGCCATAAATCGCTTTTACCCAAGTTTCACCAAATTTGATACCCTGTGGATCTTTATAATCGGCAGTTTCATAAAAATTTAATGGTGGTTCGGGGTCGGGTAGGGATGCCAAAAGCTCATCAATACTCTGCTTTATAGTCTTTTTCTGAAAGTAGGCAATGTCATCAGGGCTTGCACCAAACATTGTACGTTTTAACAAATGACTTATTTGAGTGGTTTTCCATTCACCCTTATACTCGTCAATACTTCCTTGAATAGCTGCTTGAGAGTAATGTTGACTCATAATTTAGATTAGGTTTTTACTATTGACAATACTTATTGAAAAAGGTTTAAATTTCTTCTCCATAAAATAAATTATTTATATAGTCAAGATATGGTTTTAGTATTTGGCAGCCATTTATTACTTCTTTTGCAAAGGTTTTGCCCAATAATTCATCATCAGAATATTTATGGACAAAGAAAAGTTGTTTATACTTCAGTAACTCGATTTCTGGATGGTCGATGGCATAACCTTTGGGCATCTTCTTTACTTTTTCACCGTGAATTTCGTTGAAATAATGCTTAAAAATACCATCTTCGATGATGCTTTTAAGGATATGTGGGCTATAATCAATTTCCTGTCTGAAACTTGCAAGTTGAGAAGATGTTGCAGCCCACATGCCTCCACCCAGAAATGATTCTCCATTAGGTTGAATGTGCAAATAGAAATCGACTTTTCCCGAACTCTTTCCACCTGGGCCAAAACCCGCTGCCAAGTATTTTTTATAAGGAGATTTATCAGCCGAAAACCGAATATCTCGATTGATCCGTAAAATGCAACTTTTAACAGTCGTGTTAAGTAAATTTTCTTGAAACTGAGCAATTCCAGTCAAAATTTCTTGGCATAAATTCTCAAATTCTTCTTTTGTTTGGTCATAATCTTTGCGATTTGCATGAAACCATTCTCGATTATTATTTTGTTCTAAGTTTCTTAAAAATTGGAGTGAATGATGGCTAAGCATTGATATTTTTGTCTATTTTTGTGGAAAATTACATTATTTTTATCATTATTCAGAAATTATGGCAAGAATTTTAACAGGCATACAAGCAAGTGGTGTACCACATCTCGGAAATATTTTAGGAGCAATTTTGCCTGCAATAAAGTTATCTCAAAATCCACAGAACGAATCTTTTTTGTTTATCGCAGATCTGCACTCAATGACCACCATCAAAGATGCAAAGATAATGCAAGAAAATACCCGTGCGGTTGCGGCTGCGTGGTTGGCGTGTGGATTTGATGCCGAAAAGAATTTTTTCTATCGTCAATCTCGTTTGGCTGGTTATCATACTGAATTGATGTGGTATTTGAATTGTCAAACGCCATATCCGATGCTGGCGAATGCTCACTCGTTCAAAGATAAATCAGACAGGCTTTCTGATGTAAACGCTGGACTTTTCACGTATCCAGTTTTGCAAGCGGCCGATATAGTGCTTTATGGAGCTAATTTTGTTCCAGTCGGCAAGGACCAACGCCAACATCTCGAAATGTCGAAAGATATTGCCGCTATTTTTAATCGTACTTATGGAGAAGTTCTGACATTACCTGAACCATTGATTGATGAAACAGTTATGGTGATTCCTGGGACTGATGGCACGAAAATGAGTAAATCTTACAATAATTTTATCAATATTTTCTTGGCTGAAAAACCTTTGTTGAAAGCAATAAAGTCAATAATTTCTGATAGTACGCCACTCGAAGAACCTAAGAATCCTGATACGGATGTAACTTTTAAGTTATTTTCGTTGGTTGCCGAACCCCACGAAATTGAAGATATGCGTCAAAAATATTTAGCAGGCGGCTTCGGCTATGGCCATGCAAAACAGGCTTTATTTGAAGTTTTGTGGAAGAAATTTGAAAAAGAAAGAGAGATTTTTAATTACTACATGGAAAACAATGATGCTTTAGAAGCAAAATTAAAACATGGCGAAGCCAAAGCTCGTGAAATTGCCGAAAAGACAATCAATGATGTAAGAGGTGTTTTAGGTTATTTATAAGATGATTGAAACAATCAAATACGCTGAATATGAGTGGTTTTTGTGGCTTAATAGCTATCATTCTCCATTTTGGGATACTGTTATGTTTTGGGTGACATATCGTTTTACATGGGTGCCACTTTACGTATTCATTATCTACTTTTTGTATAAAAATATCAGACAAGATTTTGTAAGAAGTCTGCTCTTTGTGCTAATTTCGGTAGGGTTAGCAGATAGAATTACGTCAGGATTAATGAAACCCTATTTTCAACGTTTGAGGCCATGCCATGACCCCATGATTCAGCACATTGTGCATGTGGTTGGCAATTGCGGCGGACAATATGGTTTTGCTTCGAGCCATGCTTCCAATTGTTTTGCTTTGGTTGCAGCACTGTTTATTTTGTTCAAAACACATAAAGTTGAAACAAAAATGCTGCTTTTTTTGTCGATTTGGGCAATAATTGTATCATATAGTCGTATTTATGTGGGCGTTCACTTTCCGACCGATATTTTGTTTGGGGGCTTAATCGGGTTCTTAATTGCTTTTACACTCTATCCAATAGTTACACTTTTTAAACATAAAAAATCAATAACCTAATCCTATGAAAAAAACATTGTCAATCATAGCATTCTTACTTGTTTCTGTTTTTTCTTATGCACAAGATATTACACAAGGCACTTGGTATAATGAGGAAAAAACGGGGAAAATACAATTCTACAAGCAGGGAGATAAAATCAATGGCAAAATTGTTTGGATTAAAGAGCCAAACGAGAATGGAAAGCCGAGAGTTGATAAAGAGAACCCCGATGTAAAACTAAGAACTCGACCACTTGTGGGTTTGACAAATCTAAGAAATTTTAAGGTATCGGGAAAAGGGACTTGGGATGATGGTGAAGTTTATGACCCTAATAATGGAAAAACATATTCGTGTAAAATGACATTGGTTAGTCCAACTCAATTAGATATACGTGGTTTTATCGGAATTTCGATAATTGGTCGTACTTCAAAGTTTACAAAAGCCGATTAACACATTTTATATAAAGTTCTTGAAGCGAAGATTTATTTTTGAACAAATAAACCTTCGCTTTTTTGTTGTATGCAATTATCCTTCACTAATTATCGAAAAGCCTTTGGAGCAGTTGAAGTGCTAAATATTAATGATTTAACACTTGAATCTGGCATTTATTGGGTTAAGGGGGAGAATGGTTCTGGGAAAAGTACGCTCTTTAAGTCTATTGCTGGAATTATTGATTTTGAAGGAAATATTGTGCTCAATCAAAGCCTAAATTTGCAAAAACAAACAGTTGAGTTTAGAAAAATGGTCAATTTTGCTGAAGCTGAGCCACTTTTTCCTGAGTTTCTAACTGGCAAAGATTTAATCAATCTTTTTGTGGAAGCCAAAAATGCACCTGATTTTCAAAGTGAAATTTGTTTGAGCGATATGAAAATGCAAACCTACATCAATGAACCAGTAGGAGCGTATTCAAGTGGAATGCTTAAGAAATTATCAATAGTTTTAGCTTTTCTTGGGAAACCCCAATTGATTATGCTGGACGAACCTTTAATCACGCTTGACACCGATTCGCTAAAGATTTTGTATAAATGGATTGAAAAGAAATTTGTGGAAGATGGTGTCAGTTTCTTGATTTCATCGCATCAACCATTGAGTTTTGATAGTGGAATTGCCACGAAAACACTTTTAGTTGAAAATCGAACGCTTAATTTTGCTTAACTCTGATGGCTCTTACACAAATTCTCTACAAAATTTTTGTTAAAGGTTTTTATAAAATTCATTCAGGTCAGTTATTGTTTTTATTTGGAACAATTCTGACTTATCTGTTTTATATTCAGGTACTTAGCGATGACCACATAACTACACAAGAAACTATTTTCTATAACCTGAGTTTTATTTTGACCATCATTAGCTCACCAATTTTGGCGGTTTTGATGATGTTCGTTTTTCTGATTTTTACGCTCAAAGGTTACAACTATATTTCAGCACAAATCTGTTTACCGAGCAACTTTTTTTTGTTTTATAGTGCCAATTCTTTAAGTAAGTCTGAGCAGCTAAAAAGTTGGTTTATTACCCAATTACTCATTTCTTTTCCAATTATTCTCTATATTATTTTTTCAATAATCGTTGGCTTTGTGTATGGTTATTATCTGTTGCCGATGATTTTTCTTTGCTTTGTATTTGGTGTAAGTTTACTTTGTGCTTTATCTTACATACATCTCATAAATACACCCATTAAGGCTTACAATGGTGGTTTATTGCTGAAATTTATAAAAAAATGGAAGAAAAATCTGCTGATGATTACGTTTGTTCAAATTTTTGATAAGCATTTGCTTACTTTTTTGATTAGTAAGTTTTTTGCTGTCTTACTTATATTTGGGTTGACTGAATTATTATCAGATTTTAATCAATCTGCTTTGGGGGCATTTATTACATTGTTTATAGCTTTATCGAATGCAGCCTTGATTTTTGAAATTTATCGTTTCGAACGTCAATATTTAAGTTTTATTTTGAATTTTCCAACCAAACTTTCCACTACATTTTCGCAATGGATTTTAACTATTATCATCTTAGTTTTACCCGAAATAATTGCACTAAAGTTACTTTTCAATTGGGCAGTTTTCTTGAATAGTTTCTTTATTCTTGTTGCTACTTGTTTATTCTTAAAGTCCTTACTATTAATGATTTCTCTGAATATGAAATCATTTTTATACAAGATATTTATTTTACTTTTCGTTGGTATAGTATTGATACAATTCGGACTTAGTCCTATTGTTGGCCTTGCTTATTTGGTGTTGTCAACACTTATTTTCTATAAAAAGTATTATCATCAGATATAAATAAAGCCCCCAATTCTCTCGAAAAGGGGGCTTTTGTATGAATTCTTGAAGAAATTATTTTACTTCTTCAAAGTTTACGTCAGTTACACCTTCATCAGCAGTTGCAGTGCTACCACCTGCTTGTTGGCCACTGTCTGCTCCCGGAGTTGCACCAGCAGCATACATTTCTTGCGAAGCAGCCTGCCATGCCGCATTGATTTTTTCCATTGCAGAATCAATCGCAGCTAAATCTTTCGTGCCATGAGCGGCTCTCAATTCAGTTAGTGCACCTTCAATTGCAGATTTGTTGCCTTCTGAAAGTTTGTCACCATATTCTTTCAACTGTTTTTCAGTTTGGAAAATCATGGTATCAGCCGCATTTACTTTCTCTACTTTTTCTTTTTCAGCTTTGTCGGCTTCTTCGTTTGCTTTTGCTTCATCACGCATTTTTTGGATTTCTGCGTCAGATAAGCCCGAAGATGCTTCAATTCTGATTTTTTGCTCTTTGCCTGTTCCTTTATCTTTAGCCGTAACGTTCAAGATACCGTTAGCATCAACATCAAACATTACTTCTACTTGAGGCACGCCACGTGGTGCTGGTGGAATACCATCTAAGTGGAAGCGTCCGAGAGTACGGTTTTGCGTAGCCATTGGGCGTTCACCTTGCAGGATGTGTAACTCAACCGATGGTTGGTTATCAGCCGCTGTTGAGAATGTTTCAGTTTTTTTGGTTGGAATCGTTGTGTTCGATTCAATCATTTTTGTGAATACACCACCCAAAGTTTCGATACCAAGTGATAATGGAATAACGTCAAGCAATAAAATATCTTTTACTTCACCAGTCAAAACGCCACCTTGAACTGCCGCACCGATAGCAACAGCTTCATCAGGGTTTACATTTTTCGATGGTTTCTTTCCAAAGAATTTCTCAACTTCTTCTTGAACCTTAGGGATACGAGTCGAACCACCAACTAAGATAACTTCATCAATATCACTGATATTCAAGCCTGCATTTTTCATGGCACGCTTACATGGTTCCATTGCACGTTGAATCAAGCTATCGGCCAATTGTTCAAATTTCGCTCTTGACAAGTTTCTTACCAAGTGTTTCGGAATTCCGTTTACAGGGAAGATGTAAGGCAAGTTGATTTCAGTTTGTGCTGAACTCGAAAGTTCGATTTTAGCTCTTTCAGCTGCTTCTTTCAAGCGTTGTAAAGCCATTGCGTCTTGACGGAGGTCAATACCTTCATCTTTTTTAAATTCTTCTGCCAACCATTCGATAATTACTTGGTCAAAGTCATCACCACCGAGGTGAGTATCACCATCAGTTGATTTTACTTCAAATACACCATCGCCCAATTCAAGAATCGAAACGTCGAAAGTACCACCACCTAAGTCAAAGACCGCAACTGTAATATCCTTACCTTGCTTGTCGAGACCATACGCCAAGGCCGCAGCCGTTGGTTCGTTGATGATACGTTTTACATCTAAACCAGCGATTGTACCCGCTTCTTTAGTTGCTTGACGCTCTGCATCGTTAAAGTATGCTGGAACAGTGATAACAGCCTCTGTAATAGTTGTGCCAAGATAGTCTTCGGCAGTTTGCTTCATTTTTTGAAGAATAGATGCCGAAATTTCTTGTGGAGTATATAGTCTATCGCCGATGCGTACACGTGGAGTATTATTTGCTCCTTGTTCAACATCATAAGCAATTGTTTTTAATTCACTTCCAACTTCTGTAAAACGTTTTCCCATAAAACGTTTGATAGAAGAAATCGTATTTTTAGGATTAGTGATAGCTTGACGTTTGGCAGGTGCTCCAATTTTCTTTTCTCCATTCTCTAAAAATGCTACAATCGAAGGGGTCGTACGAGCACCTTCGCTGTTTGCAATAACAACTGGCTCGTTTCCTTCCATCACAGCAACGCACGAGTTTGTTGTTCCTAAGTCAATTCCAATAATTTTTCCCATGTTTTTTGTGTCAGTATTTTTAATCAATTTATTTCAATTATTTATCTCAACAATTGAAATGCCAAGCATAAATTTGGCAGCAAATACTGACAGATTGTCAGAGAATTATTGTGTCAATTTCCTTGATGGTCTTAATTTTGTCTCAATTATTGGTACAACTTCCAAATTGTCAGCAGCTGAAGTTGGAAGACTCGGCGTGCTTGGACAACCAGCAATATTTGCTCTAAATACAGTTCCTGAATCTACAGAAAATCCAGGAAGTAGTGTTACTGATTTGGCAGCATTGTAATTTACTTTCGCACTTGAGGAAATAATATTTGTAGCTGAAATAGTTTGTGAGGCGTTGAAAGTCAGGGATGTGCTTGCACCAGTATAGTTATCTTTATTTTTTACTAAAGAATAGATACTTTTGCAGTCTGGAATAACTTTAACAGTATCTTGGGTGGCTGCACTCGTACAATCGCCAACTTTGCATGTAACGCTGTAAATTGTTGTGTCTGTTGGACTAACTACTAATGGATTTACCGATGAGCCGTTTGACCATGTAACGGTTCCTCCAAAACAACCAAAAGCCAGTAATGAACTTGATTGGCCTTTATTGATGATTTTATTGGAGTTTGATATGATTAAATTTTGTAATGTAACAATTTCTACCAAATTACTTTGGTTTGAAATATTACCTGAATAATCAACTGCTTTTACTACAAATGTATAATAATACAACTGATTGAGTCCAGTTATTTTGAAAGTTGTTATTGGTGCTTCAACACTACCAATTAAAGCTCCATCTTGGTAGATATTATATTTTTCTACCTCCATATTATCGGTAGAAGCATTCCATGAAAGTGTTACACAGTTTTGAGAAAGTAGGCTTTCAACTAATGAAGTAGGTGCGGAGGGAGCTTGGCTATCTACACAATGCAATCGAGCATTTGCCCAGTTGGCATGGTCGGCAAAGTTATTATCGCCAGCATCATTGACTTCGAGTTTGAGTTCATTTACCCCCGCAACATCTAAATTGATTTTTACGATCGAACTATTTTTATTGAGGGTGCCACTTGTATATGTTAATTGATTGTCTTTATAAACCTTAAAAATTACGGTTGCTCCTTGACTTGCGGAGGCAACCTCATCATCAATGCCAATCGAAGAAATAAATCTGCCGAAATTGTTATTTAGCCTGTAAATAATTGTTGAATTTGCATGCGTACCTATGCCTTTTGAAAAACTTGTTCCTCTTATTTTAAGAGTTGTTCCATCACCTGCTCCATTTTCTCCATTACTTTTATCCATTTCTATTGGACCCCAACCATTTGATGTGCTACAAGCCGCTACATCTGATAAATAAGTAACTCCCGAGCAAGTAGTTATACCTACACAACTGCATTGCGAACCAACATTCTGAACTGTCACTGGCTGTGTAAAAGTAATATTTCCTTGAGCATCTGTTACATAGCAACGATACGTACCAGATGAACGGTCAATAAATTGGGAGGTGGCTTCGGTAGCATCTTCATAATCCTCATTTCCAGAATCAATACGTACCCATTTGTATGAATTATAGCCCGATGGAGCTGTAATTCGGAGTTCAGTTGCTGAATGACAACTTACCGATAGTTGAGGAAAAACTTTTGCTGTGATTGGGGTTGCATCATTGAAAAAATCATTGCTTAATGCAGCATCCCATCTGTTAGCCAATTCTATAAGCCCTGCACCGTAAAAGTGAACTTCATCCAAACGATTGGAACCCAAAATATCATCGGTTGAAGGCCCTGGGTAAACCTTATTGCTACTATTAACCAATGAATTTTGTGCATTAATAATATTATAGTTTGGGTTTCCTGCACCACCATTTGCATTTTTATTATTGACAGAAGCACGAGAAATGACCCAAGGTATATTACCTAATTCTGAACGAGTTTTATTTATAATATGATTTATATTTGAATAATAATTGGATTCCGAAGTATTTGCATTATTATCAGTTTCACCTTGATGCCATAAAATTGCTCTTACACCAAATATTGAAGCGTAATAATTAATTGTTCTTTCTAATCCAGAATAAGGAACTCCAACCGCATTACAATAACTAAATTGCAATGGGTCAAAAAAGTTTTGTGTTGGTTGACCGTCTGAGCTTTCTTTCCAGTTATATGATGTGGTGTTTGTTGCCCCAGCATTAAAAAAAACTATAGGAACACCTAATTTTGCTGTTAAATTATCACCCAGTTTTCCGTAGCACCAAGGATTGAAACCTGTCTTCGATAAAAAACTTCGAGTACCACCATTGCTAAATATCTGAGTGAAAGAAGGATAATTAGGTGTTTTTTTATCACACTGCTGAATTGAAATATCATACCATGATAATTCGTTGTGGGTTAGTACACGCTCATCGTTAGCTCCAACTTCACTCCAATTACCCTCTCTCCCTTGTGCATTTGATTGGCCAGCAATCAAGAATACCTCACCTACACCAAGTCGATTAATGGTCGCTGTGCCAATAATATTCGTTCCCAATTTTCCTCTAACTTCCACAATATACCAACCCCCAGGAACATTAGCTACATACCCACTAAAAATTCCCCCGTTAATGTTAGTGGTGAAGGTTGTCCAGTCAATAACAACCTGACTATTTGTGGCGTTTATAAAGCGAGCTTCGGCAGAAGAAATATTTGACGTATAGCTTCCCGCTATATAAATATTAGAAGTGTTATTTTGATTTCTTTGGAAGACCGCTTTTTCCATTGGAAATGTTATGCTTATCTGACCAACAGAAACAAACGATAAAAACAATAGAGTGAGTGGAGCTACAAATTTCATGTAGAGGTTATTTATAATAATCAAATGCTAACCCAAATTTACAAAAAAAGCATAGCCAATCGAATATATCAATACCATTATTTATTTAATGGTCAGATATATTCAACTAACTACGCTAATTTAAGGTTGATTATCTTATTTGCCGCCAAATAGGCCTCCGAGAAGGCTTCCTAAGCCACCGCCACCTTGTTGTTTTTGGCCGCCCATCGCACTTCCTGCGATATTCATTAAATCATTCATATCTAATTTGCCATCAGCCAAAGCACCTGCTCCTTGACTAAGTAGGCTTCCGAAATCAATACCGTTTGTTTTTCCACCTGTAATAGACCCCATCAAACCACCCATGTCAATAGAATCATCATTTGGGTCGTTTGTTTTGTTAATAAGCCCTTCTAATACAGATGGCAACATACTTCCAACTACTCCGGCAGCAGCCGAATTTGACAATCCGAATTTTTCCATAAGGTTGCCAACTACACTTTGTGCAATGCTTCCAACAATTGGATTCGACATTAAGTTGCCACCGTTACCAGCACTTCCGCCAAGTAAGCCGATTAAGCTTCCAAGACCACCTTGTGAACTTGCTTGATTTGAAAGCCCTCCCATAAGACCTTGCATTACTTCGCCCATAACACCTTCATTATGTTCATTTGGAACTTCTGGGTTTTGAACGACAGCACCTTGACCCGCTTGTTGAATAAGACCTTGCAATACTTCTAACATTTTTTTTAGATTTAATGGTTTTTAATTGGCACAATATTACTATTTTACTTACATTTTTTTCCAAATATATTGGAATTATTTTCGGATATTTGACACACAAACCATCGAAAGGTAACGAAAAGTACAAAAGAAATTTTACTAACCAAAAAAAGTGAGCGAAATCAACCAAAATTCAGAAAAAACACTTGTCGAAATTTTGACGGAAGGTGTCAATGGTCTATTATATCCGAGCGAATCAGATGAAAAAATAAAAGTAATTGATTGGCAAGCCGACAATCCTGCTCCTTTTGATACAATTCTTTTCAGAAAATATATTGGTGTGACACCAGCAGTAAGAGTAGAGGTTTTACCTTGGGAAAGATTTTTCGAGTCAATAATCACTGAAAAAGAATGGTGGACTGATTTTGAAAAAGAAAGAGCAGCTAAATTTTTGAAAATTAAAGATTTAGTTACGGAAAACCTCACCAATATAGAATATTTACGAGCTGGAAACAGAGTAGAATTTGAAGCCTACTTAATTGGACAAGATAATGAAGGAAAATGGAAAGGTTTAAAAACTTTGATAATTGAAACTTAGGCCTTTCATGCTGAGTCATAAAAAAAGCATCAAGTTTACCTTGATGCTTTTTACATTATAGACTAACCTTTATTTCCTTTAGGAATTAGGGGTTATTTCACTTTGTCAACAACTGCTTTGAACGCATCGTAATGGTTCATTGCTAAGTCGGCCAATACTTTTCTGTTAAGTTCGATGCCTGCCTTTGCGAGTTTGTCAATCAAAACAGAGTATGACATTCCGAGAGGACGCACACCAGCGTTGATACGAACAATCCACAAACGACGATAACTTCTTTTCTTTTGTTTACGACCTGAATAGGCATAAACTAAACCTTTTTCAACGGCGTTTTTCGCAACCGTCCAAACATTTTTTCTACGTCCGTAATAACCTTTGGCTAATTTTAGGACTTTTTTACGTCTCGCTCTTGACGCTACGTGATTGACACTTCTTGGCATTTTTTTGTTTTTTAGTTTTTTGACGTTGGCGGCTCAATTAATTAAGAATGTAGAATTAAGAATGTAGAATGATAATCTAAACTCAGAACTCAAAACTCAAAACTCAGAACTCTTTCGTTGCCATTTGTCGGGTGAAACATTTGCGGTATGTCGATTTTCGACTCTTCGCATTAACCATGTAATTGAAAGGTGATTTTGAATAATGACATAGAAAATTAATTCGTCAATCGTCATTTAAAAACTCGTCATTCGTATTACATACATAATAATCCTTCGATACGGTCTGTATCTGCGGCACTTACAAGCGTTGCAGAAACCAAGTTTCTTTTACGTTTGTTAGATTTTTTTGTTAGGATGTGGCTATGGAAAGCGTGTTTACGCTTAATCTTACCTGTTCCTGTAATTTTGAAGCGTTTTTTCGCTCCAGAATTGGTTTTTTGCTTTGGCATCGCTAAAACATTAAGTATTGAACAAAAAGTAAATTGGGGTGCAAAGATACGATTTGATATTGAGTTTTCAAATTTTTTTGAAAATGTTTTCAATTATAAACTTGACTATCAGTGATTTAATTTTAATCAAACAAATTTCTCACAAAAAACTCACACTTTTTGACTAAATTTATGGTTGAAACAAGTAGCAAAATTTTCAAATTGTGAATTAACCGATACACAATTCTTAAAATTATACTTCATTGATAACAACAATAAAATGCAATTTTCTCATCTACATAATCATACCCAGTTTTCTTTGCTTGACGGTGCTTCTGACATCAAAAAATTATTCAAAAAAGCCCAAGCTGATAATATGCCCGCCATGGCAATTACAGACCACGGAAATATGTTCGGGGTTTTTGATTTTGTGGCTACAGCTGGTAAATTCGGCGTAAAACCAATTGTTGGCTGTGAGTTTTATGTAGTAGAAGACCACCATCGAAAGCAATTTACGAAAGAAGTAAAAGATAAGCGTTTTCACCAACTTCTACTTGCTAAAAATGCTCAGGGCTATAAAAATCTCGTAAAACTCTGTTCATTGGGCTACATTGAAGGGCTTTATGGGAAATATCCACGTATTACCAAAGCCATGATTGAGCAGTATAAAGAAGGTTTAATTGCTACTACTTGCTGTATCGGTGCATCAGTACCACAAATGATTCTGAAGAAAGGAGAAGAAGAAGGTGAAAAAGAGTTTCAATGGTGGCTGGATAGATTTGGTGAAGATTATTATGTAGAACTTCAACGCCACGATATTCCTGAGCAAATCAAGGCTAACGAGGTTTTGGTAAAATTTGCTAAGAAATATGGTGTAAAAGTAATTGCCTCAAACGATAGTCATTACGTTGACCAGCAAGATTGGGTGGCTCATGATATTTTGCTGTGTGTAAATACCAACGAAAAATTTTCAACACCTTCGGCCAAAGATTTTAATGATGATGAGGGCTCATCGAAAGATACTCGTTTTGCTTTCTACAACGACCAATTTTATTTCAAGACTACGCAAGAAATGACCACGTTGTTTAGCGATATGCCTGAGGCTATTGATAATACAAACGAAATTGTTTCTAAGGTCGAAACTCTGAAGTTGAAGCGTGACATCATGCTACCTAACTTCCCGATTCCTGATGAATTTAAAATTCATGCCGATGATGTATTGAATCAATGGGAATATTTGAAGCATTTAACTTATGAAGGAGCGAGAAAACGTTATAGCGAAATTGGTGTAGAAGTGCAAGAACGTCTTGATTTTGAGCTTTTTACCATCAAATCAATGGGTTTTGCAGGTTACTTTCTCATAGTTTCTGACTTTATAAAGGCTGGCCGAGACATGGGCGTAATGATTGGGCCAGGTCGTGGCTCAGCGGCTGGTTCGGCAGTAGCATATTGTATCGGCATTACTAATATTGACCCGATTAAGTACCAACTACTTTTTGAGCGTTTCTTGAATCCTGACCGTAAATCAATGCCCGATATTGATACTGATTTCGATGACGAAGGGCGTCAAAAGGTAATTGATTATGTGGTGCAAAAATATACCAAAAACCAAGTTGCTCAAATCATTACCTACGGTACGATGGCTACCAAATCAGCTATCAAAGATGTAGCTCGTGTAATGGAATTGCCATTGGCTGATGCCAATTATATCGTAAAACTCGTACCAGATAAACCCGCTTATGGCATTGATTTCGAGAAAATGGTCAATTATCCACTCGAAGGAAAAGGTAGTTTGGTCGAAGTTGGTATTCAGCCCGATGAGATTGAAAATGTGAAAAAGTTCAGAGCCATGTATAATGGTAATGACCTCACGGGTAAGGTTTTACAGCAAGCTCATAGGCTCGAAGGAACGGTAAGAAATACGGGTATCCACGCAGCGGGTATTATCATTGCTCCCGAAGATTTATTCAATATTTTACCAGTTTCAACATCAAAAGAAACCGAATTATTGATTACACAATACGAAGGGAAAATCATTGAAGATGCGGGGGTAATTAAGATGGACTTCTTAGGTCTGCGAAACTTGACAATTATCAAAGATTGTCTCAGAATGATTAAAGAAAATCATGATGTGACGATTGATATTGATAATATTCCGCTCGATGATAAGCTGACGTATGAGCTTTTTCAACGAGGCGAAACCAACGCAGTTTTCCAGTTTGAATCTGATGGTATGAAGAAATACATGAAGGAACTCAAACCTGATAGGCTTGATGACTTGATTGCGATGAATGCCTTGTATAGACCTGGGCCGATTGCCTATATTCCTAACTTTATCAACCGTAAACACGGTAGGGAAGAGGTAAAGTATGATTTGGCCGATATGGAAGAGTTTTTGGGAGAAACCTATGGAATTACGGTGTATCAGGAACAGGTAATGCTTTTATCGCAAAAATTGGCAGGTTTCTCGAAAGGTGATGCCGATGTTTTGCGTAAAGCTATGGGTAAAAAAGACCGTGCAACACTCGATAAACTTAAACCAAAGTTTATGGACGGTGCAATGGCCAAAGGACACGATGGAAAAACACTTGAAAAAGTGTGGACTGACTGGGAAGCGTTTGCCTCTTATGCCTTCAATAAATCGCACTCGACTTGTTATGCGTTTGTTGCCTATCAAACTGCTTATTTGAAGGCTCATTATACCTCCGAATACATGGCGGCCGTTATGACTTCCCAATTAGGAAATATTGATAAAATTACATTTTTCATGGAAGAATGTAAGGCTCTGGGTTTGAATGTACTTGGGCCTGATGTCAATGAATCTCAAAAACAATTTAGTGTCAATAAACAAGGTGATATTCGTTTCGGAATGGGGGGAATCAAAGGCTCGGGTGATGCGGCTGTTGATGCCATTATTGAGGAGCGAAAGAAAGGGCATTTCACTGATATTTTTGATTTCATTACTCGTGTAAACTTACGCACTGTAAACAAGAAAACGCTCGAATCATTTGCCTATGCTGGTGCTTTTGATTGTTTTACTGATTTGCATAGAGGGCAATTTTTTGATGAAACAGATGGTACTACTTTGATTGAGAAAATCATCAAGTACGCTAATAAATACCATGAAAATAAAGATGCGGGTCAAAATTCGCTCTTTGGAGGCATGGGAGGGGCATTTGATATTGCCAAACCAAAAATTCCAGAATGCGAAAAATGGGGCGATATTCAGAAATTGAAATTTGAAAAAGAAGTTGTTGGATTTTATATTTCGGGGCATCCACTTGATGAGTTTAGACTCGAAATGCGTCGTTGTGTGCCGCTTGACCAAGTTTTTGACCCATTGAATGCCAATAAAGAATTTGCCATTGGTGGGGTAGTTACAAGTGTGATGCACAAGACTTCCAAAAATGGAAATCCATTCGGAATTATGAAAATAGAAGATTATAATTCAAGTATGGAAATGATGTTTTTTGGGCAAGACTTTGTCAATTTTTCAAAATATATGCAGGTTGGTTTGTTTCTGTTCATTCGTGGAAAAATACAAACCAAATGGGGGCGTGAAGGCGATTTTGAGTTCAAGCCACTCGGCATGGAATTATTGAGTGAAATCAGAAATAAATTATTCAAAGAAGTAAAAATTTCGTTGGGTTTACAGTTTGTAAATGCTCAGTTGATCGAGCAAATTCAAAAAACTACTTCTCGTTATCCAGGTAATTTTGACTTTAAAATGTCTGTGTATGATTCTGATGAAAAAATGGATGTAATGCTGCTTTCTCGTAAGCAAAAAGTAGCTTCAACTAACGATTTTGTAAAAGAATTGAAAGAATTAGTTGGTGAAGAGAATGTTGTTTTAGCGTGACGGAACTTTTATTAAATACAGTTTTGTTATCTAAGCAATAAAACAAATTATAAATAATAATTTATTTCCGAAGAGGAATTTACAGAAATGGCAGGTAAAGCAATTGAAATTACAGATGCAAGTTTTGCAGAACTAATCAACTCAGAAACACCAGTATTAGTTGACTTTTGGGCAGAATGGTGTGGACCATGTAAAATGATAGGGCCAGTTGTTGAGGAAATCGCTGGTGAATATGAAGGAAAAGCAATTGTTGGCAAGATGGATGTTGATGCGAACTCGAACGTTCCAGCAAGTTTTGGCATTCGTTCAATTCCTACTTTGATGATTTTTAAAGGTGGAGTAATGGTTGATAAAATCGTTGGTGCAGTGCCGAAGCACATCCTTACTTCAAAATTAGAAGCTCACGTGTAAGATACTCTTATTATAGATTTAAGCCTCTGTTTTCATAAACAGAGGCTTTTTTGTTGGTGAATATTTATTAAGACTAAAAAATTATATAAAGTTTTTGATTAACTCTTGAGCTAATTCAGGAACACCAACAGTAGCTGTTTCAGTAATAAAAGTCAAATTTTGATAGAGGTTAGAAACCTCGGGCATATTGGGGTCAATTATATATTTTGGAGCATCGTCGGATACGTAGCCTATCAATCCAGCAGCAGGATAAACTTGCATCGAAGTGCCAATTATTATAAAAATATTAGCATTAAGACACAAATCAGCGGCTGGCTCAATCATTGGCACCATTTCACCAAACCAAACTATATGTGGACGAAGCTGTCCACCATCTTCCGCTAAATCTCCGATTTCGATTGCTTTCGCTCCAATATCGTAAATTAGGTTTTCGTTTTTTACACTTCTAACTTTTGAAAGTTCACCATGAAGATGCAAAACATTTGTCGAACCCGCTTTTTCGTGCAGGCTGTCAACGTTTTGTGTGATAATTCGTACGTCAAAGTATTTTTCTAATTCAGCCAGTGCTAAATGTCCAGCATTTGGTTTTGCTTCAGCGGCCTTTGCACGGCGTTCGTTGTAAAATTGCAGAACCAACTTTGGGTTTTTACGCCAGCCTTCGGGTGTTGCTACTTCTTCGATACTATGATTTTCCCACAAACCTCCCGCATCACGAAATGTCATGATACCACTTTCAGCACTGATGCCTGCACCTGTCAAAACTACAAGTTTCTTTTTCATTTCTCTTTTGAGTTTGGATGATACAAAAATGACACAACTGATTATTAATTCTAATAAGTTGTGCCATTTATTATTAACCATTCAACATTTATTAGCAACGATTGTTCGACTATCCATTCGCCAGTTTCAAGCAATCTTCCAACGTCAATGTTGCAGGGTCAGTTCCTTTCGGAATTTTTACATTGCGTTTACCTGCTTTGATGTATGGCCCATATTGCCCATTAAGTACTTGAATGGTTTTATTTTCTTCAAATTCCTTAATTATTTTATTGCTTTCTGCTGCTTTCTTAGCTTTTATAATTTCAATTGCCCCTTCAACCGTAAGCGTCGATGGATCAGTTTTCTTATCAATATTATAGTATTTATCGCCGTGTTTTACATAAGGACCGAATCTCCCTTTGCCAATATTTACTGCCAAGCCTTCATAAATACCTAAATCTTTAGGCTGAGACAAATCATTACTATTACGCTGAATCGTCATTAACTCAATTGCTCTCGCTTGGTCAATTAGATAAGGGTCTTCAGATTTGTCAATATTATAAAATTTGTCGTTATGTTTGATATACGGCCCAAACTTACCGATTGAAACAATAATTGGTAAGTCTTCAAAGAAACCGACCTCTCTCGGTAGTTTCGGTAAATCAAATAATGCCAAACCTTCTTCAAGTGTGATTGTATCAATCAACTGTCCTTTTTGCAGACTTACGAAAGTTGGTTTTTCATCATCATCTTTTTCACCAATTTGTACATAAGGGCCAAATTTTCCGATTTTTACCGAAACTTTCTTACCAGATTTTGGATCGATGCCAAGTTCACGAGTTCCGGCTGTTGATTTTACATCCGATGCTTGCTCAATTTTACTGTGAAAGTCTTTATAGAAGTTTGAAATAATATTTTGCCATTCAGCTTTGCCATCGGCAATTGTATCGAAGCTTTTTTCAACATTTGCCGTGAAATTATAGTCGATTACAGCATCAAAATTATCAACCAAAAAGTCGTTGACAACCATTCCGACATTAGTCGGGAAAAGTTTAGCTTTTTCGGTTCCGTAGTTTTCTTTGCCTACTCTTTCCGAAATCGCATTTTCTTTGAGTGTCAACTCTTTAAATTCTCTTTCTTTACCCGCTCGGTCTTCTTTTACTACATAATTTCGTTTGATAATCGTCGAAATTGTAGGGGCATAAGTTGACGGACGGCCAATGCCCATTTCCTCAAGTTTCTTTACTAAACTTGCTTCAGTATATCGAGCGGGTGGTTTTGAAAAACGTTGAGTAGCTTTCATAATCGCCAAATCTAACATCTGACCGATATTTAATGGGGGTAACATTCCCTTATTCTCTTCGTCTTCATCATCGTTCGATTCGAGATATACTTTCAAGAAACCGTCGAATTTAATTACTTCGCCCGTTGCTACAAGTTCTTCGCTGGTTGTAGATATACCGATAGTTGCGATTGTACGTTCAAGTTCAGCATCAGCCATTTGGGACGCAATCGAGCGTTTCCATATCAAATCGTACAAACGTTGCTCATTTCTATCACCGTCCACTTTTTCAGTACCAAAATCGGTCGGACGAATGGCTTCGTGGGCTTCTTGTGCCGACTCACTCTTGGTTTTATATTTACGAGTTTTGACATATTTTTCGCCATAAGCATTTTCTATCTGCGTTTTTGCTTTCTCAATGGCCTCATCCGAAAGATTAGTCGAGTCCGTACGCATATATGAAATCTTACCTGCTTCGTAAAGCTTCTGTGCCACTGTCATGGTCTGCAAAACTGAGAAGCCTAATTTACGAGAGGCTTCTTGCTGCAAGGTTGAAGTTGTAAACGGAGCAGCAGGCGATTTTTTAGCAGGTTTTACTTCAAGATTTTTGATTGTAAAGATTGCACCTACACATTTTTCGAGAAATGCTTTTGCATCGGCCTCTTTTTCAAAGTTTTTGCCAAGTTCGGCATTTAGAACTTTGCCTTTTTCTACAATAAATTGTGCAACAACTTTAAATGATGATTTTGAATCGTGGGCATCAATTTCACGTTCACGGTCAACGATTACTCTTACAGCTACCGATTGAACACGCCCAGCCGAAAGATTGGTACGTTCGCCAGTACGAATCTTTTGCCATAAAACTGGCGATAATTCAAATCCTACGAGTCTATCCAATACACGACGTGCTTGTTGTGCATTTACCAAATCCATATTTATTGTACGTGGATTTTGAATAGCAGTGGTGATAGCTTTCTTAGTGATCTCTCTGAAAACAATTCTTGGAGTTGCATCTGTCAAGCCCAATGCTTCTTTCAAATGCCAAGAAATGGCTTCTCCTTCTCGGTCATCATCGGTTGCGAGCCAGACTGTTTCCGATTCTTTAGCCAATTTTTTTAACTCACTTATCACCTTTGTTTTATCAGATGATACTATATAATTAGGTAAAAACTGATTTTTTACATCAATTCCTAATTCTTTATCAGGTAAATCTCTTACATGACCAAAACTTGACTTAACGGTGAAATCTTTGCCAAGATAACCCTCAATGGTCTTGGCTTTGGCAGGGGACTCAACTATAACTAAATTTTTCGACATCTATCCTGATTTTGATAATTTTGGCTCAAATATAAGCCTTGATTGATAAAACAACTATTTTCTGTGAAAAATTGCCAAAAAAATATCTTTTTTAATTGTTAAAACTATCATCCAGATTACACAAAACTTTGTCTAAAAAGCAAAAAAAAGGTTTGTTGCATTAGATTTTGATTAAAATTGAGCTTTTTTTGATATATTTTTAAGATAATCGTCGTCAAAGGTTGTATTTGCATTGCTTCTATTCTATTTTTGCAAGAAATCATTCCTGTAATTAATCATAGTTTTGTACTTTTGTTCAACTCATAATTACATCGAATTTCGGTAACTATAAAATCTTAAATTATTTTAACTAATGGCAGTTTTTGACTTAGATATGATTAAGAGCGTTTACGCTCGAATGCCAGAAAGAGTAGCCGCTGCTCGTAAGGCAGTTGGAAGACCACTTACTTTGGCCGAAAAAATTCTTTATTCGCACTTGTGCGAAGGTGAAGCTACTAATGCTTATGGCAGAGGTGTTGACTATGTTGACTTCGCCCCTGACCGTGTTGCTATGCAAGACGCAACAGCTCAAATGGCTTTATTGCAATTTATGTCGGCTGGTCGCCCGAAAGTGGCTGTCCCCTCAACTGTTCACTGCGACCACTTGATTCAAGCGAAAGTTGGTGCAACTGACGATTTAAAAATTGCTACCGAAAAAAATAAAGAAGTTTATGATTTCTTGGCTTCTGTTTCAAATAAATATGGTATTGGCTTCTGGAAAGCAGGTGCTGGTATTATCCACCAAGTTGTTATCGAAAATTACGCTTTCCCAGGAGGTATGATGATTGGTACTGACTCACACACACCAAATGCGGGTGGTTTGGGTATGGTAGCGATTGGTGTTGGTGGAGCCGATGCTTGCGACGTAATGGCAGGCTTGCCTTGGGAATTGAAAATGCCAAAATTAATTGGTGTAAAATTGAGTGGCAAACTAAAAGGATGGGCTTCTGCAAAAGACGTTATCTTGGAAGTTGCAGGTCAGTTAACAGTAAAAGGTGGTACTGGGGCAATCGTTGAATATATTGGTAAGGGTGCTGATAGCTTATCGGCAACTGGTAAAGGTACAATCTGTAATATGGGTGCTGAAATTGGTGCTACAACATCCGTTTTCGGTTATGATAAAAAGATGGCTGCTTATTTGAAGGCTACTGGCCGTGCAAGAGTTGCTTCTTTGGCAAATGGTATCAAAGATTTGTTACGCCCCGACCAAGAGTGTATTGATAATCCTGAAGCATATTATGACCAAGTTATTGAAATCAATCTTTCAAGACTTGAGCCAAGAATCAACGGACCATTCACGCCAGATTTAGCTTGGCCATTGTCTAAGTTTGCAAAAGCAGTTATCAAAAATAAATGGCCACAAAAATTAGATGTGGGTTTAATAGGCTCGTGTACAAACTCTTCGTATGAAGATATGACACGTGCTGCTTCGATAGCTTCACAAGCAGCTGCTAAAAACGTAAAAGCAAAAGCAGAATTTACAATCACTCCAGGTTCTGAATTAGTGCGTTTTACAGCAGAACGTGATGGTATCCTTGCTAAATTTGATGCAATTGGTGGTGTAGTTCTTGCTAACGCTTGTGGACCATGTATTGGTCAATGGGCAAGACACGGAGCTGAAAAAGGTGAAAGAAATTCAATCATCACTTCATTCAACCGTAATTTTGCAAAACGTGCCGATGGAAATCCAAATACGCACGCATTTGTGGCTTCGCCAGAAATCGTAACGGCATTTGCTATCGCTGGTGATTTGACTTTCAACCCTGCAAAAGATACATTGACTAATGAAAATGGCGAGCAAGTAAAACTCGAAAATCCGTTTGGTGTAGAATTGCCTCCAATGGGCTTTGATGTAAAAGATGCAGGATACCAAAAACCTAAGAAAGATGGTAGCAAAGTAAAAGTTGCGGTAAGTCCAAAATCTGATCGTTTGCAATTACTTGAGCCGTTCAAAGCTTGGGAAGGAACAGACCTTTCTGGTTTAAAATTATTGATTAAAGCCAAAGGAAAATGTACAACTGACCATATTTCAATGGCTGGACCATGGTTAAAATACCGTGGACACCTTGATAATATCTCAAATAACCTTTTGATTGGTGCGATCAACTTTGTGAATGATAAAGCAAACACAGTTAAAAATCAATTGACAGGTGTTTATGGCGAAGTTCCAGCCGTACAACGTGCATATAAAGCCGCTGGCGTAGGTACAATCGTAGTAGGTGACGAAAATTATGGTGAAGGTTCATCACGTGAACACGCCGCTATGGAGCCTCGTCACTTAGGCGTCCGTGCTATCATTGTTCGTTCGTTTGCTCGTATCCACGAAACAAACTTGAAAAAACAAGGTATGTTGGCTTTGACATTTGCAAATCCTGCGGATTATGATAAAATTAAAGAAGATGATACTTTTGCTATCACTGGTTTAACTACTTTTGCTGAAGGTGTGCCTTTGACATTGGTAATTACGCACAAAGATGGTTCTTCAGAAGAAATCAAATTGAATCATACTTATAACGACAGCCAAATTGGCTGGTTTAAGGCAGGTTCGGCACTTAATCTGATTGCTGCTGAGGCAAATAAGTAATATTGGTGTTTTTGAGGGAATAATTCCCTGTACGGAATGCCTCGCAAGAAATTGTGAGGCATTTTTTGTATTTATTGTTTATATTGAGTTAATTACAGCCTTAACTAATCACTTAAAAATACCTATTATCCGATGAAAAACTTTCAAATTATTACTGCTTTTTTTATTGTTTTTATGCTATTGCTTACTTCAAATCAGAGTAATTCCGCCTTACTTAAGAATGTTAGCCAAACATGGATTGATGACGGCATCAATGAGTTTGGTATATTGAAAGAAGTGGAAGATTCGGGCTATCCGCTGGCTACTTTACACATTGAGTTTCCCGAACGTAAATTCTCTGAATATTTTACGATAAATCTTGAAGAAGTAAAAAGTGTAAATATGGGGATTTTGCAGAAGTGGAAAGGAAAATATGTGGCTTTTACTTATAACAGCGATTTGACAAATGCCTTAGTCGATGTACAAATTAACGGAAAATCAGCGATAAATACTGAACCTGTGGAGTTTAGTGAAAATGTGCAGAAGGTAGTTGGCATATTGAAAGGGGCAGGAAAAGTAACCGAGAGCGATTTGCCAAGCACGATTTCGATTACAACTGCAAATAATCAAAAACTATTATTTGATTATTATATCACACCAGAAATGGTTAAAATTAATGGTCGTAAAGTAGTAGCTTATTACGAAGAAGTTGTATCGAATACGATAACTAAGATTAAGGTTAGTAAATAATATAGTCTTTAAGATGAAAACGTCGGCAAGACTCAAAGCCTTGCCGACGTTAAAAATACACCATTTCATAATTTATGTTACAGAAGAATACACACAAATTTTTAATTTTCATCCTTTTATTGTTCTATTTTTCCAGCAATGCCTCTGATTCTTTGAAAATAAAGAAAGTAGATTATACAGATGGTAATAGATTATTCCGAACTACATATTATAATCGTTCAGGGAATATCACTAACGACTTCTTTTTCGATTATTTTGAATATGAATCGGGTAGAACTTTAAATGGGTGTGATATATATAAATATAAAAGCAATAAAAAAGTAGCTTTCACAAAGTACTTCTTCAAAATGGAAGAAAATAATATATTTTTTTACGATGGACCCTTGATTGGTTATCGTTGGAGTTATGAATTTGACACTTTAGGCAAAATTACCGAGCAAAATGGCGAAGTTATTTATTTATCTGATAGTTTCTTTAAAAGAACAAGTCCACTTGACTCGTTAGAGCATTTCCCTATAAATACAGAATTACGTTTTCAGTCCAGAAAATTTTATGATTCTTTAGGTAATTTGATTGAGGAAAAGTATATCGATAACCCTAAGATTATTCATAAGAACCTTTTTAAATATGACAGTCTGAATCGTCGAATTGAGAAACTAATGATAGATGATAAAGAAAGGTTGAAAATAACATATACTTATTTCAAAGATTACTTGAATGTTGAAACGTATGTTTACCATAAAAAAAATCTAACTGCCCATTATATTTCGAAATACTTTGAAAATGAACAAAAGCAAGAAATAAGGATAGAGAAGTATCAAATTAAAGGAAAGAAATTAAGTAATAAGGATATCCCACAGAAGGTTTTTATACAGGATAAAAAGTATCAAGATAATCGACTCGTTAAAATAGAACACTCTGATTACATTACTAATATGACTTATACTTATGACCTTAAATATGAGTTTTATGACTAATCAAAGGGGTAATTTCAAATTTTGAAATTGCCCCTTTGATTCTATTTCAGATCCAAAACCACATCCTTAATTAATTTTCTATCATAAGTATAAGTAATATGAACTAAACCATCAGATGATTGAATAATGGCTGGATAACTAAACTCTCCTTTTGTTTGATTTTCGAGTGTATAAATATCTGTCCAGTTGATGCCATCTTTTGAATGCCCTAATTTCAAAATATTTCTGCCATTTGACCATTCTTTACCCGATGGAAGTGGGTTATAAACCAATAAAAATGAACCATCTTTTAGCGTAACTGCATCAATTCCAGAATTGGGGTTTGGTAAATTGATAGGAGAGAGTTCTCCCCAAGTTTTTCCATTATCGGCAGACCACGACTGAATGATTTTATTTTGACGACTACGTAAAAGCATTTGTAAACGGCCATCTTTATGAATCAAAACCGAAGGCTGAATAACTCCATAGTCTCCACACTCAATTGGAATTTTTCTCCAATTTTCTCCGTTAGCATCTGAAATTTCTACGTGCGTATGCCAAATTTTGCTATCCACACTTTCGGTACTCGAAGGGTGTAAAATGTCTCCATTTGTTAACTGAATACTTTTATTTTTGATTGGTCCAAGAATATCATTTGGAAGACGAGTAGCTGCCGACCACGTTTTTCCATCATCGCTTGAGCTTTTCATCATTCCCCACCATTCTCTTGGATTGATGCCAACTTTGTAGAATAAAAAGAGTTTTCCCGCAGGATTTTTAAACAAAACTGGATTCCAACAAGCATATTGTTTGCCTTCATAGATTCCATCGGCAACTTTAACCGGTTTTTCCCAAACATTGTTGGTAGAGGTGGCTACCCAAATACAAACTTTGGGGTGGTTTTCGTGTAAACCAGCAAACCAAGCAGCCATAAATTTACCCTTTGAAAGCTCAACGATTGTTGAAGCATGGCAAGAGATTTCATCTGGTTTGGAGTCAATGAATTGTTCTTTTACAAGTTTAACTTGAGCGAAACTCGCAAAACTTAGAAAAAATGCTACGACAGTGAATGTTTTTTTCATGTTAAATCTCAAATTTTAATGCTAAGGCTGGATAGGATTTGTATTTTTCCAATAATTCTTTGGGTAAATATACAAAAGTTTTGTTGCCTTTTTTCTCCCATTTGAGATTTTGATTTTCACTCAATAAAACAATTTTACTACCTGTTTTTGGGCTATTATTTGTCCATGAAATAACTGGACTTGCCGATTGGTTTTCAGCAATAGGAATCAGTGCAAAATGCGTATTTTTATCACCTTTTGTAAAAAATATATCTTTATCTTTAAAGATATCAGCTGCACGAGTTTTATAAATGGCCTCACCATTGGCATCAAGCCATTTTCCAATTTCTGCAAGCCTCTGAACTTGAACATCTAAAAGTGTTCCTTCGGCAGTTGGTCCAACACCAAGCAGTAAGCTTCCTCCTTTTGCTACAACTTCAATCAATGTATGAATAACTTTCGTAGCAGATTTAAAATTATCGTTCGGCACGTATCCCCAAGCACCACCGAGCGTAATGCAGCTTTCCCAAGGAGTATCGGATTTTGTTTTTGGAATAGACTGCTCTGGTGTACGGTAGTTTTCATAAGGCCCATGAACAGTTCTATCGACAATTAATAGACCTGGTTGATTTTTGCGAGCCATTGTGGCTATTTTGGGCATATCAATTTCTTGGCTGAATGGCGGAATTGGAGCTCCCCACGAACGAACTTCGTCATTAACTGTTTCAAGTGGGCGAACCCAGCCACCATCAAGCCATAAAATATCTACGCTTCCATAATTTGAGGTAAGTTCATTGATTTGATTGTAAGTAAACTCTTTGTATTTATTCCATCTCCAAGGATTTTTGCGAATATCATAGTTCACATTGCGGTCGGGCGTGGCGTATCTATCCCACCAAAAATATTGTGTGTGCCAGTCGGGCTTTGAAAAATACGCTCCAATCATAAAGTTTTCTTTGCGGAAAGCATCAAAAACGTATTTGGCAACATCGGCTCGTGGATTGTTGGCAAATGGCCCATTACTAATTTTAAAGTCGCTATATTTGGTATCGAACATATTAAAACCATCATGGTGTTTGGTCGTAAAAACCAAATATTTCATGCCCGCACTTTTGGCGGCTTTGGCCCAAGATTCAGGGTTGAATTTAGTTGGATTAAAATCTTTGCTGAGTCCCCAATACCATTTTTTATAATCATCATATCTGCTCATAGAATCTCTTGTAATCCATTCTTCATTGCAAATCGACCATGATTCAATAATGCCTGGAACGGCGTAAAGTCCCCAGTGGATAATCATACCAAATTTAAGGTCACGCCAATTTTCGAGTTTTTGACGCACTTCTGGTTCTTTGGGATATTGATAAAGCGAGGAGGTTGGATGAATAGTATTTTGAGAAAAGCTATTCTGTAAAATAAAAAGCAGGAGGGCAGAAAGAATTATTTTATATTTCATTTTTAAAAGATGAGTTTATTTCGAGTAAAAATAAAATATTTTAATAATATTGAATTAATAAGAGATTAATTCGCAGCAAAATAAAAAGAGTCAATACCAGATTTTTGAATTTCAGGTACTGACTCTCAATTATTTAGCAAATATCTAAAAATTAATCTTCAAAAAAGGCACAACTGCCGCCAACCCAATTGAAGTTCTTATTAAAGTTTACACCAATCATTTCTCCACGACTCAAACGTGCAAGATTTGTGACGAGTTTAGGTCTTGGTGCATTGTCTTCCCAAGTAAATAACATTCTAATTTCGGTTTTTATCAGATTACCTTCTTTATCTTCGATAATTGGTTCGTATTTTACTTTTCTTTGGATCAGGTAGTTTTCTTTGTCATCAATATTTTCTAATTCTTCTTTCGTAAAATTGAGTTTCACTCCACTTCCTGCGAATGAAAAGAGAGGCTTTAATACATAATTTTCTAAGTCAGCAGGGTATTCTTTCAAATCAGAAAGAAAGAAACTTTGAGGTACAAATGCACTTTTGAGCAAAGGCAACGTAAACTTACTGATGCGGAAAAACCAATTTGGATGCGTTACCCATTTAACATCCACATCATCGGTCATTTTAAAATTAGTTTCCAAGTCAGGGAAGTTTTGTAATAAATCATCAAAAATCAAACGATTATAAATACGTTTGATTTCGATTGTTTTTCCATTCTTTTCATAAAAAAGTTGTCGGCCAACTTTTTTAATTTTGGTCAAACAAACGGGCTCAATCCCCCAAAGTTGGCGAGTAATTTCAAAATCTAAGCGAGTTTTTTGTTTTTCGGGGTAAATTTCGAGTAGAATCACATTTTCGGCTGCTTCGCCACCCAACAGCACTTTTTTCATTTCATCGACATACGATGACATCGAAAGTCGATTGAAATATTGATTAAAGCCTTTTGGGTCAATGAAAAATTTGCGGTATTTCTGCCCTAAATACCATTGATAGCCAAAAAGTGATGGAAAACCTTGTAATTCAATGAGTTGCGGACTTAAATCTCCGTTTTCGTCTTTACAAACAGCAAAGTCAATCGCTAAAAAACTTGGGTGTGCGTCTTCATTTGGCACATGTTGGTTTTCAGGAATTGCTCGATTGGTTTTTTCCTTGAAATCTGGTTTTAATAAAACCTCAATAATATCATTACAAGCCTGTAAAAGCTTGATTTTTAAATCTTTGGGAACAAAAACAGGCGTTTCGGCTACTCGAAAATCAAGTTGATTGGGAAAATCTTTATGAATTTCCGCAATCATTGTTTCGTATTTTTCGGTCGTGAAACTTTCGTTGAATTGTTGTCGGATAGCAGGAATCATAGGTTGAGAAAGTATTTTTTTGCGTATTTTTTTAGTTTATCTTTTACCAAATCCCATTCATAATTCTTATACATATTTGGCATTTTTGAGTTATCTGCGAGGTCGATTTCACCAAAAGCAGTAAAAATTATGGTTGAATTTCTACTATAAGGATAAATACTATTAAAGTGAGAAAAACCCTCATGAAATGAAAAATGCTGGCATAACTCAAAAATATCAATAAAATCCTTTTTGGTCTTTCGGGTACAGATTGCATCAAATTTCATTGCAAATACATCAATCGGACTTGCAAGTCTTATTCCTTCTATTGTTTCGATGTTTTTAAAATCAATGTTCCATTTTGCCAAATCCACTTTAATCTCTGATTCGGTGAAAGCCAATGCGTATTCACCTGAATATTGTAATTGTCTATTTGGATTTCTTTGGAGGTGCTGCCAAAGATTTATTGGTAGATTTTGGGAAGTAAACAAATCAATATCTTCTGAGTCACGATGTCCGTATCTTAATGCCAATGATGTTCCGCCAACCAAAATAAAATCATTGAGCATCGCATCTTGCATAAGATTTTGTAAGATTGTTAAAAGGGAATGTGAGACGGTCTGTTTGTGTAACATTTGAAATTATCTTTAGGAATATCTAACAATAAATGTCCCAAACTTATGGCATTTAATCTTAAAAAATGGGCGTTTTTCAGAGCTTCTGCACACTTTTTATTGCCATAAAATCGAATAAGGTTTCTCAAATCACTCAATTTTCCCCATTCAAATACTCGTCCGATTATCCAATCAGCTTCTCTTTGATAATCTAAACTATCAAAATCAACATCCCAAAAGGCTTGTCTCGATAAATTTGGCTTTTCCATTTTATGCAACTGCAAGAATTTGTTCGGCAGCATGATTCAAAAACGACGGAATGATTATTGACTCGGTGAGCATGATTTTATCAGGGTCGTCGAGGTGGTCAATCATTTGTTCGTATTTATCCGAGCCGTGTTCGCTGATAACGGCAATCATTTTTTCTTCTTGTTTAAAATAGCGAAGCATACCTTCGGCATCGGCTTCGGGGTGGAATTGCGTACCAAAAACCTCTTCCGAAAATCTGATTGCCATAATGGCTCTTTCAAGTGGTATATATTCCCTGATTTTTTCGAGACAAAGTACTTTTGCTCCAAAATCATTGATTCTTTGCCAGTTTGGCTGAATCATCTGATAATCTCGTGAGTCAACTGCATGAAAGATTTCGGGTAAACCATTGAAAAATGGCTCAGTTTCGCCATCAGTTGTGCGGTGAATTGGCATTACTCCAAACGAAGTTGAGCGACGCTTGCAAATATAGCCCAACTGTAAGTGATGGCTGGCAACTTGGAATGAATGACAAATCAGAAATAAAAACTTTTTGTTGTCGTTTGCACGGTTATGTGCAAAAATTTGGTCAAGAAAATTTCCAAACTTTTCTTCCCATTCATGTCCTTCGGGTAGCGGATTTCCTGGACCACCAGTTGAAATAAAAATATCGTAATCTTCAATTTTAGGTGTTTCATTCTTTTTTCTGACATCAAAAATATCATAGTTTCCTTTGATTCCTTCTTGAGCCAGAAACTGTCCACATATCATTTTTATACAACGCATACCTTCGTTGGCAAAGCCGTTGTACATATCTAAAATTGCAATTTTAATATTCTCTTTCATGCTGATGAATGTATTTTTGATGCAAATTTATAAAAATATGCCCTAAAATTAAAGAAATCCCTCTCTTAAAGCCCAATTTTACTTTCACTTACGATATAATCAACCACTGCTTTCATACTTTTTGTTTCCTCAAAAACCTTTAGTTGGCGGTCAGCTCCACTTCCCATTCTTAATATTTCATGAATATATTCTACTTCTTTTCGACTACCGAGTTCATCTAAAACATCATCTACAAATTCCATCAATTCTTCGGCAAGATGTGAATAAGGTACTTCGATTTCTTTACCAAAATCAATCAAATTTCCATGAATTCCGTAGCGAGCGGCACGCCATTTATTTTCGCTAATAAGCATTTTATGATAGGGTCGGAAACTCAAATTTTGTTGGTGGAGTTTATGTAATTTAGCTACAATTGCTTGCATCAATGCTGCCAAACATATAGTTTCATCAACACGCATTGGAATATCACAGATTCGGAACTCCACCGTTGGATAGAATGGATGCAAACGAATATCCCACCAAATTTTTTTGCCATTGTCAATACATCCAGTTTTAATGAGCAGGTTTACATAATTATCGTATTCGGCAACACTCGAAAAATAGTCTGGAATACCCGTGCGAGGAAATTTATCGAAAACTTTTGAACGATACGATTTAAAGCCTGTATTTCGACCACACCAAAACGGTGAGTTTGTCGAAAGTGCGTAAATGTGTGGTAAAAAATAGCGTGCTGCATTCAAAATCTGCATTCCTTCTTCACGGCTTGGAATTCCTACGTGTACGTGCAAGCCAAAAATGAGGTTTGAACGAGCCACATCACGCATATCATCAATCAGCTTGTCGTAGCGAGCATCTTCGGTGATAAGTTGTTTTTGCCAGTCCGAAAACGGGTGAGTACCAGCCGCTGCAATGTGTAGATTTTGTTTGGCTGCCAAGTCGAAAAGCATTCTACGAAGATAAGTTACTTCTTCACGGGCTTGCTGGATGTTTTCGCAAACGCTCGAAATCATCTCAACTACCGCTTGGTGCATTTCTTGTTTGATACGTTCTTGTAAAATTACTTGCCCACCTTCGACCAATTTCGACATGTGAGAGCGTAATTCCCGAGTTTTTGGGTCAATGGTTTGAAATTCTTCTTCAATACCTAAAGTAAATAGAGACATAGTTAGTAAATTAAGAATGTAGAATGAAGAATGTAGAATGAGGTTTTCGAATACAAATACGATTTATACCTACATACCTTGACATACATTTTAACAAAGCCGTGCTATTGTTGAATAACACGGCTCATATTTTCTTATTTTTTCTTAGCAGGTGCTTTTTTGGCTGGAACTGCGGATGGAGCTACTGGCGTTGCGGCATCTTTCACGTAAGTACCCCAAGTACAGTTGTTTTTGCCATCAACTTGCTCAATTGCTCTTTCAATCGCCATTTTGGCAGCATTTTCTACAATCCAATCGAAATTTCCTTGTCCAACTGAGTGAATATCAGCATCTGGAGCAGGATTACAGAAGTCAATTGCATATGGAATACCATCACGAATGGCAAACTCTACTGTATTGAAATCATAACCTAAAGCATGATTTAATTTCAGAACATAGTCTGTAATCGTTGCCATCAGTTTCTTATGAGCCTCACCCGTTGTTTTTGGCTGAGTTGCATATCTTAAATGGTGCGGATTACGTGGTTCATAAGGCATAATATGCACATATTTCCCATTAAGGCAGTAACAACGATAATAATCTGTAAACTGTATTTCTTCTTGCAAAAGCATTACAAGTTGGCCTGTTTCACCGTGTTTTTGCCACAAATCATCTGGATTATCAACGCGATAAACGCTTTTCCAGCCACCGCCAGCGTGGGGTTTCATGTATGCAGGAAAACCAATTTGATTGAACATATACCCCCAGTCAAGTGGAGCAACCAAATTGCGGAATGATTTCTCAGAAGTATCATCTGGACGCTCTTTTGATGGTAAAAGAACCGTTTTAGGCACAGGAACTCCGAGTTTTACTGCCAAACAGTTATTAAAGAATTTCTCATCGGCACTCCACCAAAATGGATTATTGATGACGGCTGTTCCGCAAAGAGCAGCATTTTTTAAATAAGCTCTATAAAATGGTACATCTTGAGAGATACGGTCAATAATTACAGCGTAATCTGTTGCTACACCTTGCTCAACTTTATCTATTTGAACAGCTTCGGCAACGATTCCTGCTGGAGCAGTTTTGTTTACTTGTTCGATAAATGCCCATGGAAATGTATCTTCCATTCCGAATAATATTCCAATTTTTTTCATGTTAATTCAGTGCCAGTCCCCTAACCCCCAACGGGAGAACTGTGGTTTAAGGTTTTGATGTGCTAATGGGGGCAAAGCACGTTTTTGATGAAAATGTTTTTTTTATTGCACAAATAACTGATAGTAAGTGGTTTATCACTAATTATAAAGAGGCATTTTTCTAACATACTCTGAAAACATCATTTTCCAAAGTGGCCAGTCATGGCTTGCCCAACGCTTTTCGTCGTACCAGTGATTAATGCCTTTGCTGCCCAAAAGTCTTGACATATTCAGGTTGTCTTCTCTGCAAATATCCCAATCCGATGTTCCTAAAACGATATTCATATGATTAAATTTCCACGATTCCGCATGGTTCATAAAATCCATTGGTTCGTTGAAATAAACATTATCGTCGTAATGGCCTTTCATGAAACTTTTGATACTGAATGCACCGCTCATGCTAAACATGTGAGCAACCAAATCTGGGTTTTTGAATGCAAAATTTGAACAATGATACCCGCCAAAACTGCAACCTGCTATTGCAATACGATGCACACCACATTCACGCTGAATGGCAGGTACGAGTTCTTCTTTCAGAAATTGCGTATATAAATTATAATTATAAATCTTTGTGTGGGCTGGTAAATCCTTGGCATAAAAACTCTGAAAATCAATGCTATCGATGTTATAAAGTTTTATCTTTCCTGCATCAACCAAATCACCAACGGTGTCGAGAAGTCCGAAATCTTTGTTTTGTAAATAATTTCCCATCGAAGTAGGAAACATTAAAATTGGGTAGCCCCAGTGACCACTAATCAGTAAGTCGATGTCTCGGCTCATGATATGAGAATAAAACTTTATATGTTTTTCTTGCATAAATATTCGAAGTACGTTTGATGAAAGTGTAAAATTCGTGTTTTATTTTCAAATATAAAAATCAATAGTCTAAATAAAGTGCTGATTATCAATGCTTTATGAATATGTATTGTGCTGAAATTATTGCTTTTTCTGAAATATGTAAAATATTATTTTGTTTAAAACCAGCCAATAAGCTTTATGTATTGAATATTTTAGTTTCACAAAATCTGAAATTTCTTTGAAATATTAGTCCAATTTTGGCAATGAAACAAATGATTTTTGAATTTTTTATTTTTGAAGGTAAAGGAATTATTAAATTTGTCGAATTATTCATCACAAAAAAATCCAAATAGGTGCAGAACGTCTCAGTTATTAAAAATCAAAAATTTCAATCTACCTTTCTCAATCGTGAGGTTATATATGATGTGGTTCTACCGCCTAACTACGAAAATCTATCAAATCTGAAGGTGCTATACATGAATGATGGGCAAGATTTTGACCAACTAAAAATTGAACAAACCTTAAATAATCTATATAATATATCAGAAATTCAACCAATGGTTTTTGTAGGATTACACACTAACGAAAATCGCTTGAAAGAATATGGTACAGCCTCAATGCCTGACTATAAAAATCGAGGAAATTTGGCTGGTTTTTACCAAAGTTTTATTATTTCAGAGCTATTCCCTTTTGTAATAGCCAATTATAAAGTTTCGAGCTTAAGTATTGATAATTATTTCTGTGGTTTTTCATTGGGTGGACTTTCGGCAATGGATTTAGTTTGGGGAAATTCCAATTATTTTTCAAAAGTCGGGGTTTTTAGCGGCTCTTTTTGGTGGCGAAAGAAAGCCTATGAAGATGGCTATGACGACCATAATGACCGAATTATGCACGTTTTGATTAGAAATGGGAATTATAATGAAGGACAAAAATTTTGGCTCGAATGCGGAACAAATGACGAAAACGACGACCGAAATAATAACGGAATTATAGATTCGATTGACGATACACTTGATTTGATAAAAGAATTAGAAGGTAAAGGTTACAAGCGTGGGCAAGATATTGAGTATGTAGAAATTGAGGGTGGCGAACACAATCAAAAAACGTGGAGCGAAGCGATGCCGAAGTTTTTGAAATGGCTTGTAGAAAAATAAAACTGGTCGGAAATGTGAATTTTATGAAATTTTTGAGTCTTAATTGTGAAATATTCAAAAAAAGAACAAAATTTACATTGTTCGCAAATTTATACTCCCTATAACAATAATGAAAAGAACCTTTACGATGATTCTTTTGACATCAATGCTTATGTCAATGACTCCCCCTACAAATTTTTTTGAACAGCAACTTAAGTTTCCAAGAGTTCAAGCGGCTAATAGAGAGAAAGGTAAAGCTGTCAGCGATTTACTTTCTTCAAAAAGTATTAATTCAAGTAACTTTGATTTGTTTTTAAGAGCTTTCAAGAAAGAACAAAAATTGGAAGTTTGGGCAAAAAATAAGTCAGATGATACTTTTACGCTCTTAAAAACTTACGAATTTTGTGCGACAACAGGCGTTTTAGGCCCAAAACGCCGTTCGGGTGACCGCCAAATTCCAGAAGGATTTTATGAAGTAGATTTGTTCAATCCGCAAAGCCAATACTTGCTTTCATTTCGTATCAATTATCCTAATAAATCTGACTTAGTTTTTGCTGATAAGTTAAATCCTGGGGATAATATTTTTATACATGGACACTGTGTAACGATAGGATGTATTCCGATTGGTGACGAAAATATTCAAGAATTATATTTAATTGCAGCTAAGGCAAAGAGTGCAGGTGGAAAGATAAACGTTCATATTTTTCCAACAATTATGAATGAGCAGAATTATAAAGCAATCAATAATGAGTTTGGGACAGATGCAAGTTTGTTGGCGTTTTGGTCGTGGTTAAAACCAGGTTTTGATGCCTTTGAGAATTCAAAAAAGCTACCTCTTGTATCTATTGAAGAATCTGGAAAATATATTGTTAAGTAGTTGATGATAAGTGTATTAGATGGTGGTTTCTGAAAAAGGAAGCACCATCTTTTTTTGTCCAACAGTTTGGCACGATTTTTCTGTTGTAAGTTTAATATAATTGATACACTGTGCCATCCTTAATTAAAACTCAATATTACTCATTCTTAACGTTATGTTTATTCTTTTTGAATTGCATGGCGTCTTTTTCTCAGGTGAGTATTTCTAATTTCCCTGCAAATAATCAAGTTATTCAGCGAAATGACCAAGATAAAGCTATTTTTCAAGTAAAAGGGGAGATTACTGAAAATGGTCATTCCTCCATCACTTTGAAAGTTTTGCAAGATGGAAATCTGTTTTTTGAACAGACTGTAAATACTTCTACTGACTTTTCATTTTCGCCGATTTTGAAAGCTGGTAAGTTTGATTATAGCTTTATATTGCTGCTTGATGGGACGAGAGAAATAAAAAAAACAAATCAAATTGGAGTCGGAGACCTTTTCTTAGTCTATGGACAGTCAAATGCACTTGGCAATGGAGGTGAAAATACTTATTCGCCTGCACGTAGTCCATTAATTAGGTTTTTTGCAGTCACGAATCTGGGAAACGGTGACGGTGAATGGGTGTTACCTTATCAAACTTTCATACGACCAGGTACAGGGGCTTCTGAATTATTGAGATTTTTGACTGAAAAATACAACTATCCAGTTGGAGTAATTATAGCTTCGGTAGGTGGAGCTACAATAGCTGATCTAAATTATCGGAATGAACAAAATCCTACTGATACAAACACTCATTATGGAAAACTGTTAAATCAAACGATTTTTAGTGGTTCGAAAGAAAGTTTAAAATACATCATTTTTAAACAAGGCGAATCTGATTCTGCACCTCCGCAGTCTAAGAGTTATGAAGTTGAGTTTAAAAAATTGTACGATAATTTTTGTCTGGATTTTCCAAACCTAAAGAGATTTTATAACCTTCAAATAGATATTATGACAGACCCTGACTATAAGGCTGGCATAAGAGATTTTCAACGTCGAACGCCGCAGATTTTCCCTAAAATAACAGCTATGAGTACCGTTGGAACGACTGGTTTTGATGGCGTTCATTATAGTTTTGAAGGTTATCGTCAAGTTGCCTACGAATTATCGAGAATCATCGGGAAAGAAGTATATGGTGATTTTCAATCGAAGGAGATTTATTCACCTGACATAAAGCATATTTATAAAGCTGATGGCAAACTGGTTTTAGAGTTTGATGAAGGAATGCAAATGGTTTACCCCAATGATACGCTAATAAATAACAAAATCTGGCGAATGAAAGACTACATTTTTATCAATGGTCAAAACAATTTAGTAGTTTCAGGGGAAAGTAATGGCAATAAAATAATTCTAAAACTGATAGATGGTGCCGACCCACGTAATGTTTCATACTTACCTAATAATTATGGTACATTCGGAGTTGATATTTATAAGGGTGTCCACTTGAAAAATAAGTATGGAATGCGTGCGTTTAGCTTTGATAATGTCAAGGTGGAAGCTCTACCAACTCCAATTAATTTATCGTTTTCTATAACTAACGATGCGAAGGTTATTCTTTCATGGAATCTCAATGAGAGTTTTCAAATTGAACGTTCGACTGATAACATTATCTTTAGTGAAATAGCAAGCGTTAATGGAATGAATTATACTGATAATGGCTCGGAGATTGAACAAAAATATTACTATCGACTCGTAGCCAATGGAAGTAATAGGCGTATTTCAAATACTATTGAAGTTTCATTAAAATGTCTTGAGTATTATGAACTAAGTTTTCTATCTCAAATTGTGAATTTTATTGGCGTAAAATCAACTATTTTAGCTAATGTTCAAATTCCTCCATCTAAACAACTATCTTTGGAGGCCAATAAATCAATCAATTTAGAACCAGGTTTTGATGCCGAGTTGGGAAGTGTATTTTCGGCAGAAATCGGTGGTTGTAAAAATAATTAAAGATGCTGCTTTTTTATCAATCGGATATTGAAAAAACTCCAATTTTAAGTGAAGAAGACTCAAGACATTGTGTAAAAGTTTTGAGAAAAAACGTCAAAGATAAAATTCATGTTGTTGATGGAGTAGGGGGCTTGTTTGAATGTGAAATTACGAAGGCTCACGAAAAAAAGTGTGAGATCAGGATTTTATCAATTAAACGAGAATTTGATAAAAGAAACCTTTATCTTCATATTGCCATTGCTCCAACTAAAAATGCTGACCGTATCGAATATTTTATCGAAAAATGCGTTGAAATAGGTGTCGATGAAATTACGTTAATTCAAACGAAGCATTCAGAACGCAAAAATCAGAAAACTGAAAGGCTCGAAAAAATTGCCATCTCGGCCATGAAACAATCGTTGAAAGCTTATTTACCTAAGATTAATGAATTGGTTGATTTTGAGAAATTTGTTAGCTCGGTTAAGATTGAGTCGAAGTTTGTAGCACATCTAACAGATGTTTCAAAGCCATTGAAAGAGGTAGTGGCCGATAAAAAAGAAGTTTTATTAATGATTGGCCCTGAAGGAGATTTTGCCAAAGAAGAAATCATGTTGGCACAAAACTCTGGTTTTCAGGTAGTCACCCTCGGAAACTCAAGACTTCGTACCGAAACAGCGGGAGTTGTAGCTTGCACAATAGTAAACATATTTAATTAATTTATGAAAAAAAATATTCTGACCTTTATAAGTATTATATGTGTAAATTTTGTTTTTGCACAACAGCCAACCATCAAGATTGGTAAATTAAAATATGGCGGAGGAGGCGACTGGTACGCTAACAAAACTTCATTACCAAACCTTATTAAATTTTGTAATCAAAACCTAAAAATGAATATTTTCCCCGAAGAAGATATTATTGAAGTAGGTAGCACCGATATTTTTCAATACCCATTTATTCATATGACAGGCCATGGGAATGTGGTTTTTAATGATGGAGAAGTACAAAATCTTCGTAGATATCTGGTTTCGGGTGGTTTTTTACATATTGATGATAATTATGGGTTGAATAAGTTTATTCGTCGAGAGATGAAAAAAGTGTTTCCTGAATTAGAATTTGTAGAACTTCCTTTTGCACACCCTGTTTATCAACAGAAATATAAATTTACAACCGGTTTACCCAAAGTTCACGAGCATGAAGGACAAGCACCACAAGGCTTTGGGCTCATTTGGCAAGGCAGACTCGTTAGTTTTTTCAGTTACGAATGTGATTTAGGTAATGGTTGGGAAGATCGAAGCGTATATAATGACCCCGAAGAGTTACGCATAAAAGCCCTTCAAATGGGTGCAAATTTGATACAGTACGCTTTTACTTCGTATTAAAATTGGATATTTCGGAGAACTTTTTTAGGATATTTTGAAGAACTTTAGTTTTGTTATATATACGTCGTTAACATTTTTAAATATTTTATCGTTAGTCTCGTATATTTGTATTTTCAAAAACAACAAAACTTCTATTTTCTAAGCATGGTTGCTGCATTATCGTTTTTCTTTGCCCACTGGTATTTGTCTCTTTTTAGCCAAACATTTTTCTTGCATCGTTATTCTGCTCATAAGATGTTTACTATGAACAAGTTTTGGGAGCGTTTTTTCTATCTCTTTACTTACATTACTCAAGGTTCTTCTTATCTAAATCCTCGCTCGTATGCAGTTTTGCACCGAATGCACCACGCATACAGCGATACCGAAAAAGACCCACATTCGCCTCATCATACCGAAAACTTATTTACGATGATGTGGAAAACGAAAGATATTTATAATGCCGTTTTGAACTATAAATTCAAGATTGAAGAGCGTTTTGAGAAAGATTTGCCAGAATGGAATCTAATTGATAAAATTGGTGATAATTGGGTATCTCGCCTAACTTGGGGAGTTTCTTATATCGCTTTTTATGTGATAGGATTTTTCTACTTTGACATTCATTGGGGATTTTTCTTCCTTTTACCGATTCACTTCTTGATGGGGCCAATTCATGGTGCAATAGTAAATTGGAGTGGACATAAATATGGCTACCAAAATTTTGATAACCATGATGAGTCGAAAAATTCATTGATTTTTGATGTTTTGATGATGGGCGAATTATTTCAGAACAATCACCACAAACACCCAATGTCTATCAATTTTGCCAAGAAATGGTATGAGTTCGACCCGACTTATCCAGTGATTAAATTTTTGACTTGGACAAAAATTATAACACCCAAAAAAGCATAATTCCCATTGATAACACATAAAAAGAGGCTGAATTCTTAAAATTCAGCCTCTTTTGCTTTATGCTTGAGTTTCTTTTTTCGCTTCTTCGTCAATATGGCGTTTCATGCTTCGGCAAGTGCTTTCCAAGATTTCAATTAGCTTTTTGTCTCCTGTGGCATCGGCTACTAATTGAGCTACATTTCCTACAATATCAACCGCAAAATGCTTCATTTCATCTACAGGCATATCTTTCGTCCAGAGGTTAATTCCCAATAAACCACGGTGATAATGATCCCAAACGCCTATCGCAATCGCTTTTGTTTCGTTGATTCCTTCATTAGGGTTTTCGGTTGCATCCCAAAAAATCCTTTCAGGAATACGTGTTTCATCTAATTCTACAGTAAAATTAATTTCTGATTTTTTCATGTTCGATTCTATAACTGTTTCAGTAAATAATAGGTTTTTGGTCGATAAAGTTCAAAATAAATCTAATTGCTGTTAAACTTATTTCAGAAAAAAACACAAATTCTCTTTCGCATGAGAGTACAGGATAGTATTTTTAGCCACTCAATATTACTTTGAGATAAATAAATGTTGAAAAACTACAAAAAAACTAACCCTATTTTACAAAAATGACTGCAATCTTAGGTATTATTTTTCACTTCTTAGGTGGCTTTGCATCGGGAAGTTTCTACATTCCATATAAAAAAGTTAAAGGCTGGGCTTGGGAAAGTTATTGGATTGTTGGGGGGCTTTGCTCTTGGCTCATTGTTCCACCATTGGCTGCTTATTTGACAATACCTGATTTTTGGGGAATTATTGCTGGAGAAGCAGGTAATACAATTTTTTGGACATATTTAATGGGTTTACTTTGGGGAATCGGTGGGCTTACTTACGGGCTGGGCGTACGATATTTAGGCGTTTCGCTCGGTAGTTCTATCATTCTGGGTTTATGTTCGGTATTTGGTTCGATCATCCCTTCGGTTTATTATGATTTTGTGCCAACTGCTGGAAAAGACACAATTACCGATTTAATGACCACTAATTGGGGGCAAATGGTGCTTTTAGGATTATTTGTGTGCGTTGTCGGAATCGTGATTTGTGGCAAAGCTGGTGGAATGAAAGACAAAGATCTTGTAGGGGCAAATAAATCTGACGATGAATTTCAAATAACAAAAGGATTAATTGTAGCTGTTATTTCAGGTGTTTTGAGTGCTTGTTTTAGTTTTGGAATTGAAGCTGGTTCGAGTATGTCGAATGTTGCGAATGAAATTTGGGTGGCACAAAACCCTAATCAGGGAGAGTTTTTGTTCAGAAATAATGTGGTTTATATCGTAATTCTTTGGGGGGGACTTACAACCAATTTTATTTGGTGTATGTATCTGAATTTCTCGAACAAAACATTTGGCGATTATACAAATCAGAAAACGCCATTATTAAAAAATTATATATTTTCGGCAATTGCCGGAACGACGTGGTTTTTACAGTTCTTCTTCTACGGAATGGGTGAAAGTAAGCTTGGTAATGGCCCAAGCTCATGGATTTTACACATGGCATTTATAATACTTGTTGCCAATTCTTGGGGCTTAGTTTTGAAAGAATGGAAAGGTGTTTCAAAGAAAACCCTTATAACAATCATCGCTGGAATCTTGACAATTATTCTTTCAGTTTTGATAGTAGGATATGGAAATTCGTTGAAATGATGATAACCTCCCGAAAGTTTTAAACTTTCGGGAGGTTAATTTTATCAAGACGCTCCAAAAACTCTTTTCAAAATTTCAGAAGTACGAGCCAATGGATTTTCTCTAATTCTTGCTTCTTCTTGTTCAACCAAAATGAATAAACCATCAATGGCTTTTTGAGTAGCATAACCTTTCAAATCGGGATTTACTTTTTGAGTAAATGGCAAAGCATTGTAAGTTGTAGCTAAATCAGCATAGTATTTTGTCGCCTGTGTTTTTTGAAGGGCTTTATCCATAATAGGCATAAATGCTTGTACCAAAGCAGCAGAAGTTGTTCGTTTCAAAAACATTGTGGCTGCATTTTTATCACCACGCAAAATTCCCCATGCATCCGAAAACGACATACTCAAAATAGCATTCACAAAAATAGGTTTGGCTTCTTTGGCTGCTTCTTCCGCTCCACGATTTAGTGAAATTACAAATTTATCAACTTCTCCACCTAAACCAATTTTACGCAAGGCTGTTTCAACACGTTGTACTTCTGGAGGAAATGGAATCTTGATTTTTGGATTCAAATAAAAACCATTAGTTTTTGAAGCACTATCTGCTCCTTTATTGATACCAACCTTCAACGCTTCCTTCAAACCCATTACCACATCATCGTTGGTTAATGCACCTCCACCTTGGGTTTGAGTAATAACATCATTTAATACTTTTCCGAAATTAATCTTTTGTCCAGCACAACTTTGGAGTGTCAAAATACTAATTAACAAGGAAATAGAGAGCAATCTTTTCATTTGAATGAATTTTCTAATTGTTTTTGTGAATAATTAATTGTCTAACTAACGAATCAACAGCGAAAATTGTATTTTTGTGCCGTGAAAGTTTTCAAACCACAAATCTACGTGTTTGTCACTCATTTTATTTAAAGTTTTCGATATATGAGACCCATTTTAGCAGAAGTAGTAACTATTGGTGATGAAATTTTGTATGGACAAATAACCGATACCAATACTCAATGGATGAGTACGGAGTTGGATAAAATAGGGGTAAAAACAGTAAGAAAGTCGTCAGTTGGCGACCAAGAAGATAAGATTTTGCAGATTCTGGCAGAGGCCGAGAGTCGTGCTGATATTGTATTATTGACGGGCGGGCTTGGGCCAACAAAAGATGATATTACAAAGAAAATGCTGTGTAAATATTTTGATGACGAACTTGTTATCAATGAAGATGCTTTGGCATTTATTACAGATTTCTTTGTGAAAAGAGGTCGCCCAATGACCGAATTGAACCGCCAGCAGGCAGCAGTTCCGAGCCGCTGTACATATCTGGCCAATAAAACTGGCACAGCACCTGGAATGTGGTTTGAGCGTAATGGTACCGTTTTTGTCTCGATGCCAGGAGTTCCGCATGAAATGAAATATTTGATGTCAAATGAAGTAATTCCTCGTTTGAAAGCCTTTTTTGAAACGCCAATAATTTATCATAAAATGATTCGTACCATTGGCGTTGGAGAATCATTTTTAGCAGAAAAAATTGAGAATTGGGAAGATAATTTGCCTAATCATATAAAACTGGCCTATTTACCAAGTTTCGGACAAGTAAGATTAAGACTTACAGCTGTTGGTAATGATGAAGAACAACTCAAAAAAGATGTTGATGCCGAAATCGAAAAGGTTTTGCCGCTAATTGGCTCATCAGTTTTTGGTTTTGATAACGATGATTTAGAAGTAGCCATCGGCAAAGAATTAAAGAAGCAAGGACTAACCGTTTCGGCAGCAGAAAGTTGCACGGGGGGGTATATTTCGCACATGTTTACGAAAGTGGCAGGAAGTTCGGCTTATTTCATGGGAAGTGTTGTAAGTTATGATAATTCTGTCAAAATCAATGTTTTAGGAGTAAATGCTGAAACTATTGCCCAGCACGGAGCCGTGAGTGAAGAGACCGTGACACAAATGGCTGAAGGTGCAAGAAAATTGATGAAAACCGATTTTGCGATTGCAACAAGCGGAATAGCAGGCCCAGACGGTGGAACGCCCGAAAAACCAGTTGGCACACTCTGGATTGCTTGTGCCATGGAAGGCCGCACAATTGCAAAAAAAGTTCAAATGGCTAATCAACGAGATACTAATATTCAGTATGGTAGCGTTGTGGCTTTAAATTTACTCCGAAAAATGATGAACGGAGATTATGAAAGTTAATTTTAGACGACTGATAATGTCAAGAAATTTGTTTTTAGAACGATTGACCACCGTCTGATGACAGTGGACAACAAAAGAAACTTCAACAAAACTTTAAACTATGGCTTTAATTGAAATGATAATGCCCAAGATGGGTGAAAGTATTTTTGAGTGTACGGTTTTAAACTGGCTGAAAAATGTTGGTGATAGAATTGAAGCCGATGATATGATTTTAGAAGTTGCTACCGATAAAATCGACACCGAAATCGGTGCATCTCATGCTGGAATTATAAAGGAATTTTTGGTGCAAAAAGGTGAAGTTGCAGTTATCGGAAAACCAGTTTGCATAATTGAGGTAGCTGGCGAAGAAACTGTTTCGCAACCAAAAGTAATTGAAGAAGCTAAACCTGTCGAAATAGCTGAGGTCGAAAAGTTGGTTGATGAGCCAGTGAGTGATTTGGTGAATTTATTGACTACACCGCCAGCAGCAGTAAAGCCTTCAACCCCATTAAATAATAGATTTTACTCGCCATTAGTGCTAAATATTGCCAAGGAAGAAGGTATTTCGTTCGAAGAACTCGATAAAATTGTGGGTACAGGTTTAGAAGGTCGGGTTACTAAAGACGATATTCTCGCATATTTGAAACAACCTGTTTCTGTACCAGTAGCTGCTCCAGTAGAGCGTATTGTGATAGCCTCAGGTAGCGACCAAATCATCGAAATGGACAGAATGCGTAAGATGATAGCTGAAAGAATGGTAGAATCGAAACGCATTGCCCCCCACGTAACTTCTTTCGTAGAAACTGATATGACTAATGCTGCGGTTTGGCGAGATAAAACCAAAGGTAAGTTTAAACAAGACACTGGCGAAAACATCACTTTTACACCATTACTAATTGAGGCAGTTGTGAAAGCAATTAAAGACTTCCCGATGATTAATGTGCAAGTTGATGGCGATAAAATTATCAAAAAAGCAAAAATAAATATAGGAATGGCGGTAGCTTTACCTAACGGTAATCTGATTGTGCCAGTCATTCACGAAGCAGATTCTTATAGTCTGATTGGTCTGACCAAGAAAATTAACGATCTAACGTATCGAGCAAGAAATAATAAATTAAAAGCCGATGATTTGGCCGATGGTACGCTCACGGTCTCAAATATTGGTTCGTTTGGAAATATAGCAGGCACACCGATTTTGGTGCAGCCACAGGTTTCTATTTTGGCTTTTGGGGTTATTCAGAAAAAGGTTTCAGTTATCGAAACACCACAAGGCGACACAATTGGTATTCGTCAAAAAATGATAATTTCCCATTCTTATGACCACCGAGTAGTTGATGGCTCATTGGGTGGGCAATTTGTGAAACGAGTAGCCGATTATTTAGAAGGTTTTGAGTTAGATAGAAGTTTATTTTAAGGAATATTTTACTCTAAAAATACAATATTTGGCATAATAATTGCTGTATTTTACAATTATTAGAAAAGATTTTATTGTTTTTTGGGGTATAAATAAAGGCATCGAAGCATCTTCGATGCCTTTTTGATTGTATGATATTGCCCAAACAGAATGGTTTTATTCAAAAAACTTTCATAAATCAAAATAAACACAGAACTTTGACTACCGTAATAATCAAATTAGGTTTAGTGAATTTATCTGATTGCTTCAGACACTTAGAAATCAATCATTCAGCATTAACAATTTACCATTATTAAAAATGCTTTTTAATTCTTTTGAATTTTTACTATTTTTTCCGCTCGTTACGCTTATTTATTTTGCCCTTCCGCACAAATACCGTTGGTTTCATTTGTTGATGGCCAGTTGTGTTTTTTACAGCTTTTTCATACCGATTTATATCCTGATTTTATTTTTCACGATTGTTATTGATTATTTCGCAGGAATATGGATTGAGCAATCCCATGGGAAAAATCGTAAATCGGCATTGATAATGAGCTTAGTAGCTAATATAGGTGTGCTTTCGGTTTTCAAATATTATAATTTCTTTATTGATAATTTTAATTCAGTTCTCTTTAAAGTTTCTCCCGATAATTTACTACCTCATTGGGATATTATTTTGCCAATTGGACTATCGTTTCATACTTTCCAAGCGATGAGCTATACGATTGAGGTTTATCGTGGAAATCAAAAAGCTGAACGCCATTTTGGTATTTATTCGCTCTATGTGATGTTCTATCCGCAGTTGGTGGCTGGGCCAATCGAACGCCCACAAAATGTGATTCATCAGTTTTACGAAAAGCATGAATTTAATTATGAATTAGCAAAAAGTGGCTTACGTTTGATGCTTTGGGGGATGTTTAAGAAAGTTGTCATTGCTGACCGACTTTCAATTTTTGTTAATAAAATTTACGGCAATCCAACTGATTATCAAGGACTTCCATTGATTGTTGCTACACTTTTCTTTACATTTCAAATCTATTGCGACTTTTCGGGATATTCTGATATTGCCATCGGCTCGGCACGAGTGATGGGCTTTGATTTAATGAAAAACTTCGATAGACCTTATTTTTCAAAGAATATTTCGGAGTTTTGGCGTAGATGGCACATTTCACTATCAACTTGGTTTAGAGATTATTTATACATTCCACTTGGTGGTAATCGAGTAGCCGAATATCGCCGATATTTCAATCTTTTCTTTGTTTTTATGATGTCAGGTCTTTGGCATGGTGCAAGTTGGCATTTTGTGATTTGGGGAGGGTTACATGGTATTTATTTGATTTTTGGACAACTTACGAAGTCGATTCAAGATAAATTCTTATCAATGCTTCCGTCAAAATTTTTGAAAGATTTCATCAATGTTTCGGTTACATTTATTTTAGCGGCTTTCGCATGGATTTTCTTTGCAGCCCATTCAAATGCTGATTCTTTTTATGTAGTTAAAAATATTTTTAGAACGAGTTCGCATAGTTTCTCACAAATAATAGATTTAATCGGTCAAAATGATTTATATTTAATCATTATTTCGGTAGCTATTTTAGAGTTTGTACAATGGCAGCAACGAGGGAATCATATTGCCATTCACTTTGAAAATCGACCAAAATGGCAGCGTTGGAGTGCTTATTACTTGATTTTAATGATGATTTTGTGTTTTGGTGTATATAATAATTCTCAATTTATTTACTTTCAGTTTTAGTCAATATTTAAGAAGTGAAAGTTGAGGTTCAAAAATGTGTCTTTTAGTATTTTCAATAACCAATTTTCCAGTAACAAGTTTCCCAATAACAAATATGAACGAAGGATTCGACCCAGTAGAAATTGCCGAACTCAAAAAAGAGTGTGAGCAAGAAGGACAAACGTATGTGATTGTAGAAGACGAAGATGGCATGAACGATTCGGGAGAATTTGCTCATTTTCAGTTCGTTGGCAAGCATGAAGGTAAAGAAGTAATTTACGATGCAGTAATGGGTACACTTCGCCTAAATCATAGCAGTTTGGTTTTTGAAGAAGCCGAAACTCGCATGAAAAAAGCGTATCCAAACTATGTTGAAATTGACAAACGCAAGCCAAACCATAAAGTAGATGAGGATTTGGAGTTGATGCTCGAAGAAATTATCGAAGAATTGGAAGAGGAAGAAGTGATAAAAGTTTCTGAGTTTGTTGAAGTAGAAACAGATTTTGAATACGGAATTGGTCTGGATGTTTCGTTGAATGTTGAGGAAATTACGCACGAAGTAATCACAAAGTTCATCAGCGATTTTAATGCCGGAACACTCCAACTCGACCCAACATTATATAGTTTCACAAGCGAAGAAGAAGAGTAATGCGAATGACGAATTTTTCGACGGGGTCGCCCGTGCGATGACGAATAATCCGATGGGGTCGCCCGTGCGATGAAGATTGACAAATAATTCAACAGTTAAATTGGGCTAAGCTATGCGTCTTTCGTGATATTCGTCACTCGAAAAATTCTTTATTTCTTTTTTATATGGAAAACAAACAAAACGCCAGTTTTCAAGGTACTTCTAATTATGTGGCTACACGTGAGCTTCAAACAGCTGTGAATGCAGCTGTGGCTCTGCAACGCCCTTTGCTGATTAAAGGTGAACCTGGAACTGGCAAAACTTTATTGGCTTTTGAAGTAGCGAAAGCTCTGAATAAGCAACTGTTTACATGGCATGTAAAATCTACTACATCAGCCCAACAAGGACTTTACGAATATGATGCTGTTTCAAGGCTCAGAGATTCGCAGTTGGGCGATGACCGAGTGCATCATGTAGAAAACTACATCAAAAAGGGTAAAATTTGGGAAGCTTTTGATACAGAAGAGCAATCAGTTTTATTGATTGATGAAATTGATAAAGCCGATATTGAGTTTCCGAATGATTTACTACAGGAGCTCGACCGAATGGAGTTTTATTGCTACGAACTCAAACAAACCATTAAAGCCAAGCATCGCCCGATAATTATCATTACTTCAAATAATGAAAAAGAACTGCCCGATGCTTTTCTTCGCCGTTGTTTCTTCCATTTTATTCGTTTTCCCGACAAGGAAACCATGCAACAAATTGTTGATGTGCATTATCCGAAACTCGAAGAAACCTTATTGATGAATGCCTTAAAGACATTCTTTGGTATCAGGGAAGTAAAAAATATCAAGAAAAAGCCATCAACGAGCGAATTAATTGATTGGCTGAGATTGCTTTTAGTAGGAAAAGTTTCGGCCGAAGATTTAGAGGATTTGAATAAAATGAACGAAATTCCACCGTATCTCGGAGCATTGCTCAAAAACGAATCTGATTATGATTTGTTTAAGGCTTTGAGAGAGAAGGGGGTGAAGTAAAAACAATTTTCAATGATAGCATGAGTGAAAGATAAAATAGATTTAACAAAATACTCTATCATTCACTCATGCTATCATTCTCACATTAAACTATGCTAACCAACTTCTTCTTTCATCTTAGAGATAATAATCTCAAAGTAAACATTCGAGAGCATCTGACCTTGTTAGAAGCTCTTGATCAGGAAGTTGTGGAGTATAGTACCGAAGATTTTTATTTTTTGAGTCGAGCTATTTATGTTAAGCATGAACAAAACCTTGATTTGTTTGATAAACTTTTTGGTCAGTTTTTTGACGGTGTTGAACAAATTCAATTAGAAGATTTTCTAAAAGTTGATGATAGTTGGTTGATAAACAAGCTATTAAGTGAATTAACAGATGAAGAAAAAGAAGCGATTAAAGCCGTTGGGGGTTTAGAAGAATTGCTCGAAAAGCTAAAGAAAACACTCGAAGAACAAAAAGAACGCCACGAAGGTGGTAGCAAATGGGTAGGAACTGGTGGAACATCACCTTTCGGAAATTCAGGAAATAATCCAGCAGGTGTAAGAATAGGAGGTAAGGGTGGAAATAAAACTGCCGCTAAAGTTTGGGACAAACGAGAATTTAAAAATTATGACGATAATATTGAGTTGAATACCCGAAATACCCAAATGGCGTTGCGTCGTTTGCGTATTTTGACCCGTGAAGGTATTGAAGATGAATTGAATCTTGATGAAACCATTGACCGAACTTGCAATAATGCTGGTTATTTGGATATAAAAATGCAAGCATCTAAGCAAAATCGGGTAAAGATTTTACTTTTGCTCGATGTTGGCGGATCGATGGATGATTTTATTGAAGAATGTTCGATGCTTTTTTCATCGGCAAAATACCAATTCAAGAATTTGGAGTTTTATTATTTCCATAATTGCATTTACGAAAACCTTTGGAAAGACAATGGCCGAAGATATGAAGATAAAATATCGACTTGGGATGTACTTAATAAATACAACAAAGATTATAAAGTAATTTTCATTGGTGATGCCTCAATGTCACCGTGGGAGTTATCGGAGCCACGAGGTAGTGTTGAACACTATAACGCAGAAGCAGGAACAGTTTGGCTCGAACGTTTTAAAAATAAATTTCCAAATTTGGTTTGGCTCAATCCAATCAATGATGGTTATTGGCAATATACACACACAATTCAGGAAATCAGAAAATGGTCAGATAATCGAATGTTTCCGCTGACAATCAATGGTTTAGAAAAAGCAATGAAATGCTTGAAGAATAGTAAATTGAAATTTATTTGATATTATTATACAATTTACTAAATATTAGTCTGATATAACTCATTGCCGTCAGTTTTAACTGACGGATAGATTTCTACATAAAAAAGTTTGACTTTAGTCTAAATATGGAGTTTGACTAAAGTCAAATTTGTCTTTTTTATATTAGATACGTCAGTTAAAACTGACGGCAATGAAATTTTTTATAATAAATTCGATAAAACTACCTTTTTCTATAAATTCATTAAAAACTTCATAGTATCAACACCATCAGCAAAATCATCTAATTTTGGTGTTTGAGCTTCGCCAAATCTGAAACTATTCAGAAAGCGAGCTTCAGACGAAACCGTACATTGAATTTTCTCGGCACTTTCTGTAAGTAACTGTTCTAAATGAGCTTCGCTTTCGTAGGTTTCATAGAAACAAGCTGAGATGGGCGATACAAGAGCATTGTCTTCCTTCAAAAGTAAAAATCCGTTGTCTAAATGAGGAACTCTGTTGACTAAATAAATTGATTTATTGTAGTCATAATTATTATTGTATTTATGGTGGAGTCGAATTGTACTCCAATATTCGATAGATTCATAAAATTTATCAAAAGTATAGCCTACAGGTACATAGAGCTTTGAAACATTTCGACAACCTAAACCAAAATATTGGAAAATATCATTGCCCAAATCTGCCAATTCTGCACGGGTTTCGTTGCCAGTAAGAACCGCCACCGAAGTTCGATTTCGACGAATGATTCTTGGTTTTGATGCAAAATAATACTCAAAATGTTTTGCCGTATTATCACTTCCTGTGGCAATTAGTGCATCAGCATCGTTTAATCTTTGAGCAATTATGATTATGTTTTTTATTTCAGGGTCAAATTCATAGAGCTTATTAATGAGAAACATCATAGTCGCAGTATCGCTCGAACTAAGTTTTAGTAAAGCAATGTTTCCCGATAAAACCACACAAAGTAAATCATGGAAACCAACGGCTGGAATATTACCCGCCATTACGATACCGATTTTCTTTGGATTTGGGTTTTCTTTTATTGCATATTTTTCAGCAAACTTTTCAAGAGCTGTTTCATTCAAATAAATTTTGGCGATATTTTCAACGGCCAATTTTACATTATCTTCAGTAAACCAACCATTTTCATTTCTTGCCGACCAAAATAGTGGTTTCAAAGCATCGGTGTCTAAATTTTGTGTAATAAAATCGCCAAGTTTTGAAAATGTAATAATATGTTTTTTATATTGCATTATTTTTAGAAAATTATTGTTCGTTTATAAAATCTTACAAAAATACAAGTAAACTGAAACTTTGAAGCCTTATATTTGTTTAAAGTTTAGTAAACTATTAAATATATAGAGAGAGTATGGCAATCATAATTACTGACGAGTGCATCAATTGTGGTGCATGCGAACCAGAGTGTCCGAATACTGCAATTTACGAAGGCGGTGTAGAATGGACTTGGGCTGGTGGAACAAAACTCACAGAAGTTGAATTAGAAGACGGAACTGTAATTGGCGGTAAAGACCCAATGACTCCTGTTTCTGATGAATTCTATTACATTGTGTCGGATAAGTGTACTGAGTGTCATGGATTCCATGAAGAACCACAGTGTGCAGCGGTTTGTCCAGTTGATTGTTGTGTGCCTGACCCAGACCACGAAGAAGATGACGAGACTTTACTTGCTAAAAAAGCATGGCTTCACGCCGAAGCATAATGCTTAACTTATAAGTGAGTAAAAGCATAAGTATATATTACTAAATTAAGCCCCAATTTCATATTCTGATTTGGGGCTTTTTTGTGTCCAATTCTTGAAATTGTACAATATAAAGATAAAATTGTATTTCAGAATATAATTTGTTAAAATGATATAAAGTCAGAATATTATTTGTTTATGTGTAAAATGTAATTATTTTTATAAATAGTTTAATTTTAAAACATATAAATTGGGTTTGAGATAAAATTTTTAAAAATATTGGATTTTTTTATACTTAATATTTGGATTTAATTATTTTTTATAGAAGATTTGCATGAGAATTAAATCTAACCAATGATTAATTAAACCAAAGAAAATTATGAGAAAATCATTTTTTACCGTACTTTCATTGTTTACACTAGTAAACGTATTTGCTCAAGATGCTACAACAAAACCAGAAGAAAAGAAAAGCCCATTCACATTTTCAGGGTATGTAGATACCTACTTCTTCGGTAATCTAAATGCACCAAAATCAAAATCAAATTTAGGTGTTTCTGGTTACGAAAGAGCATTCGACCAAAAGGTAGGGCAATTCCAACTTGGTTTGGCTCAAACAAAAATGTCTTACTCTACTGACAAGGTTGATGGAGTTATTGATTTAACATTTGGCAATCACGGAGACTTAGGTAATTATGGAAATGCTTTAGGTCGTGTATTAGTGGGTGGCAAAGAAGCAACAGGTACTGCTTTAGCTATCAAACAAGCTTACTTAACTTGGAAAGCAACTGACAAATTATCAATCACGGCTGGTCAGTGGGGTACTCACATCGGTTATGAAGTAATTGATGCTCCAGTAAACTTCAACTATTCACTATCAAATCTTTTCAACAATGGCCCATTCTACCACACTGGTATGAAAGCTACGGTAGCTACCTCAGCTAAATCATCATTAACGTTTGGTTTAGTAAATGGTATTGACTCGAAAGATGATAATAATAGCAAACTTGGAACTATGGCTCAATTTTATGTTTCACCAGCAGAAGGTTGGAACTTATATGTAAACTGGTTGGGTAGCGACGAAGGTGTTGATACAAAATCGTATTATTCAATTTTTGACTTAACTACTTCATATCAAATTACGGAGAAGTTCTTATTAGGTGTGAATGCTGCTTATGGTACACAGGATAAGAAAACTTGGGGCGGTGCAGCAGTTTATGCTCAGTTATCAGTTTCTGACAAATTCGGCTTGGGTGTTCGTTACGAAAACTTTAATAACAAAGATGGTGCTCGTGCATTGATCAATGCAGATGGTGAAGGTACTTCTGTAAATTCATTTACTTTAACAGGAAACGTAATCATCTCTGATAACTTATTATTCAAACCAGAATTCCGTTTAGATAGCTATGCTAAAGCTAAATCGGGTGAAGGTCAATTTGAAGACAAAGATGGTAATTTTACTAAAAATTCTCAATCTACTTTCGGTGGAGCATTAATCTTCAAATTCTAAGATTTTAAACCTAAACCAATACTTATTTTTTGTACAACATTTAAACCCCAAATCACTATGCGTAAAAACCCGCTTCCCCTGATTATTTTGTTAGTGCTTGCTGTGGTTGCTTTATTGCTACCTGCGGTACCTTCAACAATTGTTACAGAAGGAATTAACTCTGGCGATACTGCCTGGATGCTCGTTAGTACAGCCTTAGTATTAATCATGACACCTGGATTAGCTTATTTCTACGGTGGAATGGTAAATACAAAGAATGTTATTTCTACAATGTTACAAAGTTTTATTGCAATGGGTGTAATTTCTGTTCTTTGGGTAACAGTAGGTTATAGCCTTGCTTTTGGAGAATCAATCGGAGGTTTTGTTGGAAATCCAATGACTCACTTCATGTTTGCTGGTGTTTTAGAAAGCAAACCGTGGTCACTTGCTCCAACTATTCCATTAGTAGTATTTGCATTCTTCCAATTAAAGTTCGCCGTAATTACTCCAGCTCTTGTAACTGGTTCATTGGCTGAGCGTATCAATTTCAAATCTTACGTATTGTTCATTATCTTGTTCAGTATCTTTGTATATGCTCCTTTAGCTCACTGGACATGGCACCCAGAAGGTTTCCTTTTCAAAATGGGTGTTCTTGACTTTGCTGGTGGTACTGTAGTACACATGTCAGCTGGTTGGGCTGCTTTAGCTGGTGCAATTTACTTGAAACGTCGTCGTACACACGTAGAGGGCAGCTTCCTTCCTCCAGCAAATATTCCTTACGTATTACTCGGTACAGGTTTATTATGGTTCGGATGGTTCGGTTTCAACGCAGGTTCTGCTCTTAGTGCTGGAACATTGGCTGCTTCGGCTTTCGCTACAACTAACACTGCTGCTGCTGCTGCTGGTTTAGCTTGGGTACTACTTGATGCTGCAAATGGTAAGAAAGTTTCTGCTCTTGGATTCTGTATTGGTGTAGTTGTTGGTTTAGTTGCTATCACACCTGGTGCTGGTTTTGTAACAATACCTCACGCTATCTTTATCGGTACAATCTCTTCATTGATTTCTAACTACTTAGCTCACCTTAAAACTAAAACTGCATTGGATGATACACTTGATGTATTCCCTTGCCATGGTGTTGGAGGTATGGTTGGTATGTTGTTAACAGGTGTTTTTGCTAACAAAGGAATCAACGCAGCTGTTGTTGACCAAGGTTTATTCTTCGGTGAGTCTAAATTATTCATCAACCACGTAATTGCTTTAGTAATTGTTTCTGTATTTGCTTTTGCGATGTCGTTTGTAATGTTGAAAATCACAGATTTAATTTTACCACTTCGTGTAACTGAGGCTGACGAAAAAGTTGGCTTGGATATTTCTCAACACGACGAATCGTTGGTAGAAGCATAAAATATTCATATTTTTGTGACAAAATCACAATTGCGGTTCAAACCGTACTTTTATTGTGGTTTTGTTGTACTCCATAAGTCAAAATGCCTACCGTTTGGTGGGCATTTTCTTTTTGTGCAGCAATTTAGGTGATGTTATATACAATTATTTTAGTGTTAAGAAAAATTAGGAATAAGTTTACAAATGAACCGCAATCAAAGCTAAAATAGCAGGAATTGCTTGTACATAAAAGATTCTTTTTCCAGCAGTTAAACCGCCATAAATTCCTGCAATAATTACACAGCTAAGAAAGAATACAGCAACATAAAGCGACCATGTATGATTTTCAATCAATAAAGACCAAAATAAACCTGCTGCCAAAAAACCATTATAAAGACCTTGGTTAGCTGCAAGTGCTTTGGTTGGTTCAAACAGTTCCTTTTTGAGTCCTTTAAAGACTTGTGGTGCTTTGGTTGTCCAAGCAAACATTTCGAGCCAAAGAATATAACAATGTTCAATAGCTACTAATCCGACTAAAATTTTGGCAATAATTTCCATATAAGAGAAAGGTTTAAGTTATAAAATAAAAAATCGACCCGAAAGAGTCGATTTTTTATGATTTTATCAAATTTTTATAGAAATAAATAGTTTGAATCGATAAACTAACAAGAACTTGTGGATCATTGGCCGTGGGCTATTCTAAATCACTCACCCGCATTGCGAAGCCCAACTCTTGGTAAAACTGGCAGACCTTCATTTCCATCTTCACTGACCGACTGAACGGCAAAGAAATAATTATCTTTTGAGTAAGGAAGTGATATTTTTAGGTTTGTCGTGAAAAACTTTTTCTGCCAATAAGGCATTGCAGTTTCACGCATCAACACATAATAACCTTTTACTTTACCTGCTTTCGGTGCTTTCCAATTTAAGTTGGTTGAGTTTCCCAAACCTCTCACATCCAAAATTACATCTTGGGGCATAGAAGGTGATTTTGCGAGATTGGCCAATGAAGCAAGATTTACACAAGTATTTTTACGAAGATATTCAAAATCCATAAATTTTATTAAATCACCATATTCAACACCTTTTTCTACTCGAAGGTCTTGGTGCTGGTGCAAGAAATTTTCGTTCATTTCCGAAAGACGAACTGCTGCAAATCCACGATTAACAAATGGTGTGTGGTCACCGCCACGTAAGAAACGATCGTTTCGGTAAATCATTACAATTTCAAGATTATCAACATATCTTTCGCCTGTTTCCTTTACATAACGAGCCAATTGACGTGCTTTTCCATCATTTTCTACTCCATATTGACGAATCGCACCAACTTTTTTATCCATTTCAAAAGCTGGAAGTCCTTCGCTAAAAATTCTTAGTCGAGTATTATCAATGATATTGGTTTCGTTCGAGTTGTTTGAACCCATGATGTCATTGTTTAACAGGGCCTCTAAATTCCAGTTTTGTTTCAATGCTTTTTCTGCCAGATAATTTGCACCAAGCAAACCTTGTTCTTCACCACTGACCACAACAAAAATTATTGTTGCAGGAAATTTAGATTTAGCCATCACACGAGCCAACTCAATAACTGCCACAGTTCCACTTCCATCGTCGTTTGCTCCTGGAGCATCAGATTCACGGTTCATTACATCTGTTACACGGCTGTCAATGTGTCCACTTACCATAAAAACTCGGTCGTCATTTGGGTCGGTTCCTTTCAGCGTTGCCATTACATTTGCCATTGCAATTGTTTTGTCGATTCTACGCCCGTCTGGTTGTAGTGTGAAAGTATCAAGAACGGCAGTCATTCTTCCTTCTGATGTTTTTGCAAATTCTTGAAATTTACTCAAAACCCAAAGTCGAGATGCTCCAATACCGCGTTTTGGATCAGTTGTTGTTGAAAGTGTGCTTCGAGTACCAAATGAAACCAGTTTTTCATCAAATTTCTTTAAACTATCGCTTGAAATTTGGCTCACGAGTGCCTCAATTTGAGGGTCACGATTGATAATTTTTTGAGAGAAAGAACAAAACGAAATGAAGCTACTAAAGGCAATCAGATAGATTTTTTTCATGAATGATGAAGGTTAAGATGTTTTAACAAAAATAGTGAGAAACACCTTTAAAACCTTATCAAAATTTCAATTTGGAGACGATTTTCCAATAAATTAAGATGAAAATTGAAGTTTTATTGCTCAGAAATCTAAGTTAAGTTCGTTCATGCACTTAAAATGCCCTTTTGGACATTTATTGTAGCCAATTTTGGAACATGGACGACATGAAATTTCTTTGTTTTCGATGATTTTGAACTCAGTCAGGTAGGGATACATTCCGAATTCGGGAACGGTATTCCCCCAAATTGAAATCACTTTTTTCTTTAAAGCAGCAGCGATGTGCATTAAACCTGTATCGTGCGTAATGACGTACTCGGCTTGCTGAACGAGTGAGGCAGATTGATTGAGATTATATTTTCCGCAGGCATTGATTATTTTATCTCCGAGTACATTTTCAATCTCATCAGCGGCTGGACTATCTTCTTTTCCGCCCAAAAGCATTATTTTCCCATTTATTTTCTGGCAAACCTCAATGATTTTTCTTGTTGGTAGTTTTTTGGTAAAATGCTGACCACCAATGGCAAACGCAATGTAAGATTCATCAATCTGTACTTTGTCTTTTTCGGGAATAAAATAATCGAGCCCATTTAAGTCATTCTTAATGCTTAAACCTTTGACCGTTTCTAAGTATCGGTCTACAATATGAACATCAGGCATTTGATCAATTTTCAGATTAACCAAAAGCCATTTTTTGAAATTGAGTTTGTCGAAACTGAAAGATTTTTTGCCAAGTCTCAATTTAATAATTGAAGTCCTAAGATTGTTGTGCAAATCAATTACATAGTCATAATCTTCTGAATGTAAGGTTTTTATGAATTGATTTAGAGATTTTTCTAATAAAAAATATTTGTCGATATAAGGGTTGTTTTCAACCAATACTTTGAATTGTTTTTTTGTAGCAAAATGTACTTCTGCATCGGGATATTGTGTTTTTAAGCACCTAATTACAGGTGTTGTTAGCACAATATCTCCGATTGATGAAAATCTTAATAGTAGGAATTTAGTTTTTTTCATTTTTTGTAGCTGACAGGTACGATTTCGCCGTTTACTTTGGTATATTTCCAACGCTTGTGTGACCAAAACCAAATGGAAGGATTGGCCTTAATGTCTCGTTCAAGCTTTCGTGCGTGGATTTCCAATAATTCACCTTCGGGAAGTGCATTTGGCGTTTTTGTTATTAATTCAACATTGACCTTGTATTTCCCTCGTGCATATCGGTCAATGCACATATAAACTACGGGCATATCGTACTGCCGTGCGAAACGATCTATGCCAGTAAAAAAACCAGTTTCTTGATTCAAAAATGTTGTCCAATAAGAACGCTCGGGTGGAGGAGATTGATCATTTACGAGGAAAAAAGCATAATTGAAATTTTCGGTTTTGGCAATTTCTTTGGATGCATTTGCCATCGAAACCATAATACTTCCATATCTTTCTCTGAAATTGAGAAAGAAATCATCGAAAAATTTATTGTTTAAAGGTCTGTAAACCGCTTTTACTCGGTATTTTATTAAGAACGATAAAGCTAAATTTCCTAATTCGTGATTACCAAAATGGCCAGCTGTAACGATAATATTGCGTTTTTCTGACAATAATTCATCAAGAATCGCATCATTTTCGATACTCCAACGTTTTTTTAATTCTTTTTGGCTGATAGTTACACATTTGAGCATTTCCAAAAAGAAATCTACAATATATTTATAAAAATCCTTTTCAATTTTCAGTAATTCAGTATCAGATTTTTCTGGAAAACTACGTTGTAAATTTTGCCGAACAACGTTTTTTCGATAGCCAATTCCGTAATAAACTAATAAGTATAAAAAATCTGAAATCAGATATAAAATACTAAATGGTAAGTACGAGATAAAATATATGAATGGTAATGCTATATAAAAACCTAAGCGTTTCATTAATTCGAGTTAAAATTTGACACAAAATTGCGATATTCGTCGATGGTATCCAAATCTAATTTGCCTTCAGGAAAATCAATAAAAGCTGTTTTATCTTTGTTTTTTAGCACAACTTTCTTAGCTCCTTCATCGCCAGTTAGTTCGAGTAAATCAGTAAATAACGTGCGTTTGAATAGAACAGGAATGCCCATCTGACTGTCGTATTTGCAGGCCACAATCTCAATTTTTTCGTCAGACTCTGCCTTTTCTATCATTTTATTGATTAGTTCAGCATTTACATAAGGCATATCGACTGTAAGAAAAATAGCGGCTTCAATGGCTTTTTCGGTCATGTATGCACCTGCCAAACCCATTTTTATAGAGCTCGACATACCATTTTCCCATTGCGGATTATCAATTACGGTTATTGGCATTCGGTCGGTTTCTTTGCGAATCAGGTTGCGATTTGCACCTAAAACCGTAACAATTGGGTGACAAGGTGTGTCCATAGCAGTTTCGCAGATACGTTTGATAAGTGTTTTGCCATCGACCAGTAAAAGTTGTTTGGGAGCTCCCATACGAGAAGATGCCCCCGCAGCGAGGATAATTATTGCTGTATTCATGAGTAAAAATCGTTAAATAAAAATCAATGTGCTTCCAACCAGTTTTCTCCAATGCCCATTCCTGTTTCCATTTTTACTGACATCGGAATTGCACTACACATCAATTCATCCACTTTTGTTTTCAAGAAATCTACTTCTGAACGATGAGCATCAAAAACAAGTTCGTCATGCACTTGCAAAATCATTCGTGATTTTAAGTTTTCTTGTTTCATAAAGTCATGAATATTTATCATTGCTACTTTTATCATATCAGCTGCTGAGCCTTGAATTGGAGCGTTTATAGCATTTCGTTCTGCAAAACCCTTATCAGTCATATTCTGTGAATTTATATCACGCAAATATCTGCGACGCCCCAAAATTGTTTCGACAAACTTCATTTCACGGGCTTTATTGATGGTATCGTCCATGAATTGCTTGATTTTTGGGAATTCTACCCAATAAGCATCAATAATATCTTTGGCTTCGCCCCGAGGAATATTAAGCCGTTGTGACAAACCAAAGGCCGAAATGCCATAAATAATGCCAAAATTGACCATTTTAGCTTTTCTACGCATCTCGCTTGTTACGTCGGAAAGACCAACTTTAAAAACCTTAGATGCGGTAGTTGAGTGAATGTCAATACCTTGGTTGAATGCTTCGAGCATACTTTCGTCACCACTAAATGCTGCCATTATTCGAAGTTCTATTTGCGAATAATCGGCCGATAGAATGACATATTCCTCATTTCGAGGCACAAAAGCTTTTCTAATTTCTCGTCCACGTGGTGTACGAATCGGAATGTTTTGCAAGTTCGGGTTCGTTGAACTCAAACGACCAGTTGCAGCCACGGCTTGGTTATAAGAAGTATGAATACGTCCAGTTTTCTTTGAAACCAGCGAAGGCAGAGCATCAACGTATGTGTTTTTGAGTTTTACTAATTCTCTGAAATCCAATATTTTACGAACAATCTCGTGGTCGTTTTCGAGTTTTGAAAGAATGTCTTCGCCTGTTGCGTATTGTCCAGTTTTGGTTTTCTTGGCTTTGCTATCGAGTTTGAGTTTATCGAAAAGGATTTCGCCAAGTTGTTTTGGTGAAGCCACATTAAATTCTTGTCCAGCCAGCGTAAAAATATCAGACTGAATTTGTTTTACATCGGTCTCCAGCACGCTCGACATTTCGTGCAAGGCATTCATGTCAATTCTTACGCCTTCCATTTCCATGTTTGCCAATACATCTACCAAAGGCATTTCTACTTTTTCGAGTAGTTTTTGTTGTTGCGAATCAGCCAGTTTGGGCTCGAGAATTTGTTTTAATTGGAGCGTAATATCGGCATCTTCGGCAGCATATTCTTTGATTTTTTCGATTGCCACATCACGCATACTTCCTTGTGACTTTCCTTTGCCAATCAAAGTTTCGATTGAAACTGGGTCATAGTTAAGGTAAACATTTGCCAAATAATCCATGCCGTGGCGTTGCTCTGGCTCGATGATATAATGAGCGAGCATTGTATCAAACATTTTGCCTTTTAATACAATTCCGTAATTTTTTAGCACCATTAAGTCGTATTTGATATTTTGTCCGATTTTTGTAATCGACTCATTTTCAAATACATCCTTAAACTCATTCATGATTAATTGAGCTTCAGTTTGGTCGCTTGGAATTGGCACATAAAATGCTTCACCAGCATAATATGCAAACGAAAGTCCAACAATTTCAGCATCAACGGCATCAACCGAAGTTGTTTCCGAATCAAAACAAAATTCATCTTGATTACTTAAATATTGAATTAAACTTTTACGTAGGGTAGGAGTGTCCATCAAATGATACTCATGGACTTTATTCAAAATTGTATCTTTGACCGAACTCGCTCTAAATTGTAATTCTTCTTCCTCTTCAAAAGGTGTTTGTGCGGTACTTGAAAGTTCGACGCTTGTCGCATTTGAAGGAGCAGCCATTGCTTCAAACATCGAAATTTGTGTGCCAGATTTTGCCTTTAGTGCATTTACGGGAGGCGTTGTATTTGAGGAAACATTTGTTGTCGATGTTTTAGCAACGGGTTCTTGTGGTTCGTTTGGTAATAGTCTTTTGCGAAGCGTTCTGAACTCCAATTCATCTAACAAAGGCGACATGAGTTCGGGTTTTGGTGAACTGATTTTCAAGAAATCTTCATCAAAATCAATCGGGACATCTAACTCAATACGAGCCAGTTTTTTCGACAAAAATGCTTGTTCTTTGTTGTTTTTGATGGCTTCGGCAATTTTACCAGTTAATTTATCGATATTTTCATAAAGACCTTCTACCGAACCATAAGAAGCAATCAATTTTGCGGCAGTTTTTTCGCCAACTCCAGGCACACCAGGTATATTATCAACGGCATCTCCCATTAAGCCAAGCAAATCAATTACTTGTTCGGGTTTCTCGATTCCCCATTTTTCACAAACCTCTTTTACGCCCAGCTTTTCGGCATCTTTACCAAATATTGCTGGTTTATACATATAAATATGCTCCTCAACCAATTGCCCATAATCTTTATCGGGCGTCATCATAAAAACCTCAAAATCGTGTTGAGCTGCTTTTTTTGCAATCGTACCAATCACATCATCGGCTTCGTAGCCAGCGAGCATCAATAATGGAATATCCATTGCCTCAACCAATTTTTTTACATAAGGTATCGCAATTGTTATATCCTCTGGTTGTTCTTGGCGATTGGCTTTATATTCAGGAAACCACTCGTTTCTGAAAGTTCCTCCCGGTAAATCGAAGGCAACACCAATGTGCGTTGGTTTTTCTTTTTGGATAACTTCCAAAATAGCATTGGCAAAACCAAATACACAACTTGTGTTTAGGCCAGTTGAGGTGATACGAGGGGCTTTGATAAAAGCAAAGTGAGCTCTATAAATCAGAGCCATTGCATCCAACAGAAAAAGTTTTTTTGCGGGCATTGTAGTGATGATATTATTTTTCGTGGCTCTAAATTACGTTGATTTTTTTTAAGTGAAGAAATAAATTAAATTTGTAGCTAATAATTGCTCAAAAATGGCGATTTTTATACCCAAAACTCTGGCTAAACTAAAATCAAGAATTCCAAATGCCTAAAATACTGTCCCTATTTTTTATTTTTTTTAGTTTATCACTTTGCCAAGCTCAGACCAAATCTACGCCTGCAAAAAAAACTACACCACCAACTCCTACGAAGGAAAAACCAAAGGCTTTGCCCGAAAAAGTTATAAAGACCGAGAAGGCTACAAAGGCGGATGAATTGGGAGAAGAACCTATAACTGAAAATACTCAAGTGGGTAATCCTACTCCGACAAAAGTTGAGCCGACGAGAGTTTATGATTACTCAAATTCAGATTTGTTGGTAAAATGGCATGAATTGATTTTTGAATTAGTCGAACAGACGCAAGGGTATAGCCCCAATGTTGCTGCTCGAAATATGGCTTACATTAACTTGGCCGCTTATGAGTCTATTTTGCCAGCAAATTTAGAGAATATCTCACTTTCTGGCCAATTACAAGAATTCCAGCGACCTGATAGCTTAAATATTGATGGACGCTTTTTCAATCCAGCAGTTGCTTTGAATTCGGCAGTTTTTAAGCTTGTTGACAAATTTTTTATTTCTGCTCCATATATATGGATGGAAAAAGTTTATGCCCTCAACGATTCGGTCAATGCTCATTTTGCAAGACAACTTTCACCTGATGCAATGAAGAAATCAAAGCTTTATGGTGCAAAAATTGCCTTTTGGATTTATGAATATTCCAAGAATGATGGTGGGCATCAGTCATTTTTAAGAACTTATTCAATGGGTTATAAATTACCCCTTTGTCAATCATGCTTTGAAATAAATCGAGTAGCAGATTTAGAGAATACAGGCCCGCTTCACCCAAAATGGGGAGAGAATCGTGCTTTTATTGCCAAAAATCAAGAAGAGATTGATATAAAACCGAAAGTGGAATTTTCGATATATCCAAACTCGCCTTTTTATAAAATGGCCAAAGAAGTATATGATATTTCAAAGCAGGTTGTGCCAAACAGCGAGAAATTACAAATTGCCAATTTTTGGGACGATGCCGCTACTTTTACATATACTGCACCTGGACATTCGATGTCGATTTTGACCCAAGTTCTAAAGCAAAGACCTGTCGATTTGGCAAGTGCAGCCGAATTATTTAGTAATTTGTCAATTGCTATTAGTGATGCTTTTATTATTACTTGGCGAATAAAATATCAACAGAATTTAATTCGTCCAATTGCTTACATCAAAAAATACATTGATAATCAGTGGGAACCAGCTTTACTTACGCCTCCATTTCCTGAGTTCCCTTCAGGACATTCGGCACAATCTTCTACCATGGCAACTGTTCTTACCTCAAAAATTGGTGATAATTTAAGTTTTATTGATTATTCAAAATATTTTGTTGGACCACCTAAAAGCTTTTCTTCATTTTGGTCGGCAGCAAAAGAGTGCAGTATGTCGAGGGTTTATGGAGGAATTCATTTCAGAGATGGAATTGAGCAAGGCGAAGAGCTGGGTAAGATCGTTGGAAAAAATGCACTTTCACTTCGATATAAAAAATAAAATATGAATTACGATGTCATTATTGTTGGCGGTGGACTTGGCGGATTAGTTTCTTCTATACAACTCGCAAAAAAACAATACAATGTGCTGGTCGTTGAAAAATATGCTTATCCATTCAACAAAGTTTGTGGTGAATATGTATCGAACGAGGTTAAGCCATTCTTAGAAAATATTGGTTTAGATTTAACTTTATTAGGTGCTACAAACATCAGTCGTTTTCAACTAACATCAATTAAAGGTAAAAGTCTCGAAACTGACCTACAAATGGGTGGTTTTGGTTTAAGTCGCTACACGCTTGACAATGAACTGTACAAAATTGCAAAAAGCTTAGGTGTGACTTTTTTACTAAATACTTTTGTTGATGACATTCAAAAAATCAATGAAACTTTTTTTGTTGAAACAAACGCCAGTCAGACTTTTGAAACAAAAGTTGTTATAGGTTCTTACGGGAAAAGAGGGAAACTTGATAAATCATTATTTAGACAATTTCCTGCACAAAAGCAAGCATTTATAGGCGTAAAATACCATATCAAGTACGATTTCCCCAAAGATTTAATAGCATTACATAATTTTAATGGAGGCTACTGTGGTATTTCGGCTATTGAAGACGATAAATATTGTTTATGTTATCTTTCTGATAGAAATAATGTAAAACAGAGCGGAGGAGTTCATGAAATGGAGCTTGATATTATGTGCCAGAATCCGTTTTTGTCTGATATTTTTCAAAATGCTGAGTTTTTATTCGCCCGTCCGCTTGTGATCAATGAAATCGTTTTTACACCAAAATCGGCTGTTCATAAGAATATTTTGATGGTAGGCGATACCGCAGGGCTAATTACCCCATTGGCTGGAAACGGAATGTCAATTGCTATTCGAGCAGGAGTTATTGCTTCTGAATTAATTAGTGATTTCCTGCAAAAAAAGATAAACAGAGAAGAATTAGAAGGAAATTATACGGAAGAATGGAATAAAAATTTCAGAAATAGACTTTGGCGTGGCCGTCAACTTCAAAAACTCTTCGGTGATGAGTTTAACTCAAATTTGGCTATATCTACGCTTAAAAAACTACCATTTCTGCTAAAGCCAATCATCAAAGCCACGCATGGCAAAACTTTATAGAGGTCCGTTCCGCAGGTCTGACCCTAACTAATTTCGGTCAGACCTACAGTATTAACTTTATGGAATATCCAAATACTTATGTGTTTGCAAACTTATTCGCCATTCTGGATTCTCTTTTATATACTCTACAATCAAAGGTTGCATGGTGTCTTTTTTACTCCATTCTGGTTGAAGCAAAAGCTGACAGTCTTTGTTTACGAGTTTGGCATATTTTTCAGCAAACTTAAAATCTGATTTATTATACACAATCACTTTTAATTCGTTAGCTTGTTCAAAAATACTTGGGTGTGCTTCTTTAAATTTTTTCGGTGAAAAACAAACCCAATCCCAATGCCCTGACATTGGATGAGCTCCAGAAGTTTCAATATTTGTTTGAAAACCTGCTTCTTTTAAAGCCTTCGTTAGTTCACCTAAATCATACATTAAAGGTTCACCGCCCGTAATTACCGCCAATCTACCCTTAAATTGCTCCGCTTCCTTAACAATTTGCCCAACAGTAAATTGTGGATGAATAGAAGCATCCCACGATTCTTTTACATCACACCAGACACAACCCACATCGCATCCGCCCAAACGAATAAAATACGCTGCCCTTCCCGCATGAAAACCTTCGCCTTGTAGCGTATAAAACGCCTCCATGACAGGTAATTTATTTTCAGTAACAATCATTCAATTATCAAAATATCTGCAAAATTACCAAAAAAATACCAAAATACGACTATAAAAAGAATAGTTGACAAATTTTCAACCTTTCTATCGTAATAATAGTTATATTCATAACTAAATTTGCAAATAAAATCAGCATAAATCTACGGAGTCGAATTTGGCTTTTTGGGTTATAAAAACTTGTTTATGTTATCAGCATCGCAAAAAAAATACTGTAATTCGCTTACTGAATATTCTCGTAGAATCACGAACCAAGTAAAGATTGGTGATTTGTATTTAGGTTCAGATTATCCGATTCGAGTGCAATCAATGACAACCATTGACACAATGGACACCATTGGTTCGGTTGAGCAAACAATACGCATGATTGAAAGCGGTTGTGAGTTAGTTCGTATTACAGCTCCGAGTGTAAAAGAAGCTCAGAATCTCGAAAATATAAAGAATGAATTGCGAAAAAGAGGCTATAATACACCTCTGGTAGCTGATATTCACTTTACACCAAATGCAGCAGAATTGGCTGCTCGAACTGTAGAAAAAGTAAGGATTAACCCAGGGAATTATGCCGATAAAAAGCGTTTTGAAGTCATTGATTATACCGAAGAAAGCTATCAGGTAGAATTAGAGCGTATCAGAGAACGATTTCTACCACTTGTAAAAATTTGTAAAGAATACGGAACTGCAATGCGAATCGGTACGAATCATGGTTCTCTTTCTGACCGTATTTTGAGCCGCTATGGCGATACGCCACTCGGAATGGTTGAGTCTGCTTTAGAATTTTTGCGTATTTGTGAAGATGAAAACTATTTTAATATAGTTATTTCAATGAAATCATCGAATCCACAAGTAATGGTGCAGGCATATCGACTTTTGGTGCAAAGATTGGAGGAAGAAAATCTAAAACCATACCCATTACATTTGGGTGTGACCGAAGCTGGTGAAGGTGAAGATGGTAGAATAAAATCTTCAATGGGAATCGGGACACTCTTGGAAGATGGTTTAGGCGATACAGTTCGTGTAAGTTTGACAGAAGACCCTGAGTTTGAAGCTCCAGTAGCTCGCTCCTTAATTACAAAAAGTGCTGATTTTCGAGCAAAAGCAGATGCAGATAAGTTTGTTCAAAGATCAGAAGTTTCTCCAATTAACCCTTACAGTTATAGCCGCAGAGAAACTTTTGAAGTTGGTAATTTTGGAGCGTTGAATGTTCCAAGAGTTATTGCAGATTACTCAAAAATTGATGTTGAGTCTCATGATGATTTAAAACCAATCGGACACTTTTATTTGCCTTTGCCAGATAAATGGAGAATGAATGATTTGGGAGCTGACTATATTTATTCGGGCAAGAAAACTGTGCCATTTATGTTGCCAAATGGTTTGAAAGAAATTCTTGATTACGAAATTTGGCAAGCACAATCAGATTTACAAAATAAGTTACCATTGTTTACTGTTGAAGAATTTTTCAATCCAGCGAAACAATTACATCAAACAATCAATTTTGTAGAAGTAAGTCTGGATGAATTGACTCCGGCATTTGTAGAGCACATAAAAGAATACAAAAATGCGGTTATTATTGCGAAAGCCAAAAATGCTGCCGCAATGGTTGAATTGAGAAGTTTTTATTTCCAGATTTTGAAGTTTTCTATCAAAAATCCAGTAATTTTAAGTAAAGATTACGAGGCAATTTCAGAAAGCGATTTCCAACTTTTTGCGGCAACTGATTTTGGTGGAGTGCTAATTGAAGGTTTTGGTGACGGAATAATGGTTGGCTTACCTAATCTGGAAAATAAAGAGGAAAAACTTGAGAGACTGAAAACCATAAATAGCACATCTTTCGGAATTTTGCAAGCGGCTCGTACTCGCATGAGTAAAACAGAATATATCAGTTGTCCTTCGTGCGGTCGAACCTTATTTGATTTGCAAGAAACAACCGCTATGATTAGAAAGCGTACTGACCACCTCAAAGGCGTGAAAATTGGAATCATGGGGTGTATAGTAAATGGCCCAGGCGAAATGGCTGATGCAGATTACGGATACGTAGGCATCGGAAAAGATAAGATTGCTCTTTATCGTGGACAAACTGTGATGAAAAAATCAGTTCATGCCGATAACGCAGTTGATGAATTGATTGAGTTGATAAAAGAGGATGGTCGTTGGTTTGAGCAAGAAATGCTTGAATATGCAGAGTAGTTCATCACGTTAAAATCGAATAGAAAACCAATTAAAATTATATCACGATGCTAAGTAAAATAAAAGAGTTTTTTTCAATTGGGCCTGTTTTTAGTTATTTCTTCCGAATTTTTCAAAAAGACAAGGACGGCAAATATCCGCACAGTTTCAATTTAAAAATGATGCACGGAATCAATAAAATATCAATTTTGATGTTTTTAGTTTGTTTAATTATCATGGTAACTCGCTGTGCAACTCGTTGATAAAGTAGTATTCACCTATATTTGTTACGGAGAATCATTCGTAAATCCTAAATCGAATAATTCGTAATTTCTATTTATTGATGGATTTAGAGAGTTTTAGAGAGTATTGCTTGTCAAAAAAGGGCGTAACCGAAGAATTACCTTTCGGTCCTGAAACGCTTGTTTATAAAGTAATGGGAAAGATGTTTGCTCTTACTGGTTTTGATTTTGAGAGAATCAGTCTGAAAAATTTACCCGAGAAAAACCAAGAATTAAGAGCCGAAAATGATGCTGTTTTGCCAGCTTACCACATGAATAAACAGCATTGGAATATGGTGCAAACCAACGGCCGAGTAAAAGATGCCCTTCTACGTGAATGGATTGATGAATCCTACGAAATTGTGGTAAAAAGTTTGCCGAAAAAGACCAAAGAAGAACTTATAAATTTGTAAGAAAATGGAGGTAATGCTCATTGGCATACCGTTTTTGATTTACATCTATTTGCGAATCAGACTGGGGAATGATATTTCTGACCAAGAAAGAGATGAATCACTTTTTCAGGAAGGAATTGAATGGTTCAACCAAGAAGACTGCGTAAAGGCCTTCCGTTATTTCGATAAAGTAGTCAGCGAATATCCAAAGTCAGCAACCGCCTATTTCTATCGAGCAAAATGCCACTATTATTTCGAGAATTGGGAGGCAGCTCTCAATGATTTTGAAAAAACTTTACGCATTGATAATTCGATTGCTGAAGCGTATTTGCAGAAAGCCAATTGTTTTTACATGCTCGAAGATTATAAAACTGCCCTTTTTGAACTAAAAAGAGCCTCTCGAATGTTTCTTGGTAAAAATGCTGACGTCATAAGATTTATCGGAGAATTAGAATTTAGAGGAGGAGATTTTGAAAGTGCCGAAAAAAATCTTAAAATTGCTTCAAGTTTGGGCGATAACCAATCTACAATACTTTTAAAAACATTATTTATCGGAAATATTCGAAATATTTCCAAGTACGGCAATGACTGAGAATGAGTATCTTTTTGTGTATGGAACGCTCTTAAGCGACTACGGCGACAATGATTCACATGCTTGGGTAAATAAGCACGCTGAGTTTATGGGTAAAGCCAAAATGGACGGTAAAATGTACATGGTTGATTACTACCCAGGCATTGTACCTTGCGAGAAAGGTGAAAAATATTGCGTTAAGGGCGAATTATATAAACTACGTGAACCTGATGAACTCTTTGGTTTTTTGGATCGATACGAAGAGTATAATCCCATGGACCCCGCACATTCGGAATACGTAAGAAAAAAAGCTAAAGTTGAGCTTAAAAGTGACGGTAAAACCTACGATGCTTGGGTTTATTATTTCAATCAGCCTGTTGATGATTTAGAGTTTATGCCAAAAGGTGATTTTCTGAACGAATATCATAAATAAACGATGAATTGATATAATTTTTGCGTGTTTTTCTTTACATTAAGCAACGTTTCTTCTACTAATTACGTTTTGAATTAAATGACAGTTAGTAAACTTTACGGTTGAACTTGCACAAATTAATGAAAAGATTTTACATAGTATTCTTTATATTTATAGCCCAATTTTCTCTCGCACAAAATGTTTATTTCATAAAAGGTAAAGTAGTTGATGCTGTTACACAAGATCCTGTGCCTTTTGCTTCGATAAATATAAAAAATACTTCACTCGGAAAAAATACTGATTTTGAAGGCAATTTCCAGTTTCAACTCGGTGCTATCCCTGCTGACTCTCTGCTTGTAAGTTGCCTCGGTTATTTCTCAAAATCATTTTTCATTTCAAAAGATTCGCTTTCTCAAACTATTCTTATTCAGCTTAAACCTTCCGAAATCCTTTTACAGGAAGTAAAGGTTTATGCTGGCGAGAATCCAGCTTATCGAATTATTAGAAAGGCTGTTGCGGCTAAATCTGAAAACAATTATAAGAAAATTGATGGATTTGATTACAAGTCTTACAATAAAATAGAAGTAGATTTTAATAAAATCAGCGAAAAATTACGAGAAAGAAGAATTACTCAAAAAGTAAATAAAGCTATTGAAGAAATTGGAACACTGACCGATGATGATGGCAAAGTTTTGTTACCATCTTTTATTTCTGAGTCGGTTTCGCATTATTATTACCGAAATAATCCTCGGCTTTCAAAAGAAATCATTGAAAAAACTAACATTAAAGGTGTTGGAGTTACAGATGGAAGTCTAACTTCTCAATTAATTGGTTCTTCTTTTCAGCAATATAATTTTTACACCAATCAGGTAAATGTTTTGGATAAAAACTTCGCTTCTCCGATTGCTGAAGATTGGAAATTTGTCTACGATTATTATTTGGCAGATAGCACATATTTTGGTGATAATTTTTGCTATAAAATCGATTTTACACCAAAAAGAAAACAAGATTTGGCTTTTGCTGGCTCAATTTGGATTGATAAGGAATCTTGGGCTATTGCACAAATTGATGCTACAATTACGAAAGATGCCAACTTGAATTTTGTGGAACGCATAAAGATTCAACAAGAACTTGAACCCGTTGGTAAAGTATGGTTTCCTGTAAAAAATCGAATTTTGGTTGATGTAAATGAATTGACCAAAAACTCGGCAGGAATGCTTCTTAAGTTTACGAATTATAATCAGGATATTGTAGCGGATAAAGTAAAAGATGCTAAATTTTTTGATAATGGCATTGAAATCGCACCTGATTTTAAGGAAAATGATAGTTCTTTCTGGCAAAAAGTACGTCCAGAGCCGTTTTCTGAAAAAGAACAAATGGCTTACGCCATGATTGACACTATTAAAAATGTACCAATTGTAAGAAGGTACACCAATTTAGCATTACTTTTTTCAAGTGGTTATAAAAAGATATACACAGGTATAGAGATTGGCCCTTTGGTTTATTCTGGTGCAATAAATGATGTTGAAGGAGTAAGAATGCGTTTGGGTTTACGAACTAATTTTGAGTTTAGTCGAAAATGGGTTTTGCAAGGATATTTAGCTTATGGAACAAAAGATGAAGCATGGAAAATGGGTGGAGAAGTGACTCGAATTATTTCAAGAAAGCCCTGGACAACCTTAAGTTATAAATATACCAATGATATTGAACAAGTTGGCTTACGTCATGAAGATTTAGGATTAGGAGCTATTTTTTCGGCTTACATGAGATTTGGTACTTTAATGCGACCATTTTATGAAACTGAAAACCGTTTCCAGTTTCAAAGAGAGGTATCTAAGGGCGTTTTTACGACTTTAGGCTTTAGAACAAGAAGCTTTGACCCACTTTACGATTTTTCATACCGTGAACAACCAACTCTTGGAGAAGCATCACCACTGATTACAAATTTTAATACATCAGAATTTCTGTCAGAAGTCACTTTTGCTCGTGATGAACTGGCGATTGTGAATGATAATGAAAGACTAAGTTTTGGCACTACAAAATCACCAACAATTACATTAAGGTATGCCTTAGGTGCAAAAAATATATTTAATAGTGATTTTAATTACCACAAATTAATGGCAAAATATAGCCACACGCTTAATTTGGGGTACTTAGGTAAAACCTATTATAAAGCTGAGGCTGGTGCAATTTTTGGTACTGTGCCATATCCATTGCTTAAAAGTCATTTAGGTAATGAAAGTATTTTTATTGTAGGAAATTCATTCAATTTAATGAATAACTTTGAATTTATAAGCGACCGTTATGCTTCGGTCAGATATACACATGATTTTGAAGGCTTATTTTTTAATCGTGTACCGTTGATAAAAAAGTTAAAGTGGAGAACTTTTACTACTGGCAAATTCTTACTTGGACAACTGTCCGAAAAGAATCAACAAATGAACCCCTCTCCTGATGCGATGCCGTTTAGCAGTCTTGGTTCCAAGCCTTATGCTGAATTGGGTTATGGAATAAATAATATTTTTAAGGTGCTTAGAGTGGAAGCAATGCACCGTTTGACATATACTGATATGCCGAATGTTAGAAAATTTGGTGTAAAATTTACCTTAGAACTTACTTTGTAGCATAAATTTTATTCATTATTTCATTTGCTACTGAAGGCTTATAATGATAAATTTCATAGTAATTGGCTATATTTTCGGTATATTGATTGATTCCTGAAAAATCATAAATGTTCTCTTTTCCAAAATACTTGATGAGCGTCTGTAAATCTTGTTGGTTGAAATAGTGTTGGTCATAAGTTGGGCCTAAGACAATCTTGAATTTTGTGTTATTTTTCTGCAAACTTTCTTTTATCATTGCCAAATACTTCAATTGGTAAGCTTTGATAGCAGGTAAAGGAAGATTTTTCTCTTTACTTCTTGTGTAGAAGAAATCAGGCTGATTATAATAGCCCACCGAATCTTTTTTTATCTGTTCGATATAACTTGTAAAAATAAAGTCATTCACCACAGGAGTGTAGTTTATTTTTCTAAATTCCAAAAACTGACGCATATAATTTCTGAAATTTCCTGTTATGAGGTTATCATAGTAAGCTATAAAAAAGCCTTTTGAGAAATAAGTATTAACAAAAATTGTATGATATTTCCACCAATCAAGTCCACTTACACGATAATCTTGTACGAAAACGCTTCCAAGAGTATCTTGTTCGTAATTGAATAAACTTCGGTCAAAAACAAAAAGTACATTATCAATTTTATTTCCTTTTCGTTCAATAAATTTGAGTTTAGTTGCAACTCCAGAAATCGTTTCACACGAAGCATCAAAATGATATGGATTAGTGTCATTGATATGCTTTCCCCATTCCCGTGCATAAAAAACACTTGACCTTGAACTTCCAAAAATGAAGGATTTATAGTTGAATTGTTGATTGTTATTTAGAAAAATTTGGGTTGAAATTCGGTCACGATTCAAACTTTTGGCAAAATTATCAGGGTAAGCCTCATAGGTTCTGATAATTTTGAAAGGGTCAGTTATGAGATACCCGATTAAAAGTATAATAAGTGGACTAAGGAAAAGACAAAGTTTTATCGAAAATTTACGTAACATCCAAAAATAGTATTGTGGTTTATTGACTTATTGAACAACAAATTTCTTAATTAATTTTGTATTATCCTCTAAAATGGCTTCAATAATATATTGCCCTTCTGCCAAATCCTTTGTTTGAATAGTAATCTCTGAATCCAGGTTTTGTTTATTAAATACCGTCTTTCCTTGGTTATTAGTGATTCTGATTCTAATAATCGGCATATCAAACAAAGGAGAAAGATTCAGTATGCTATTTTTGAATACAGGATTAGGATAGAGATTTATATCATCATTTGTAATTTCAATGACCTGATTTTCTACTTGGAATTGATAAGAAACTTCGGTTATATTGCTATATGGTGAGTAAGAATTATTTTCTTTAACCCTAATTCTATAAAAGTACTTAACTCCTTTTTTTACTTTATTATCAGTGAAAGTTGTTCCTTTAATTTCCCCAATTTCGTAGAATACATTTGGTTGATTTTGTGCTTTTTCGATGACATAAGTATTGTGTAGTCCCTGCGGATTTTGCCAGTTTAGAATAACTCTTTTGTTGGATATAGTATCCCATTCACCAATCAAACTTATAACTATGTTTTTATTTGGATTTGTAATGGCAAAATCTTTAAAGGTCAAAGCCATTAGTCCTTTAGAATTTTTTATTTGCGTAATTCCAGGAAGGAGTGTAATAAAATCAGTCGTATATCTATCTGGTGTATAAGTGATTTTTTTTGCTTCAGAAGGATTTTTTAGTTTTAAAATAATGTAATTGTCAACTCCAACACCACTTTCAATCATTCCAGCCTTTCCATCTAAATAAATATAATCTTTGGCATTGATAGATGGCAGATTTTCGTTCTTTTTGGTTTCGTCTTTTGGAAAAAACATTTTCTGATTTTTATCGAACTCTAAAATTAAACTGTCTCTTTTTTCTGTAAAATAGGCTGATTTGATGTTTGGCGATTGTATTTCGGCAATTTCATTACTTCCAAGAAAATCCCTTGCAATTAATCTTGAAACATCATTTCCATTTTGGAGATAACCCTCTAATTTGTAGTGCAATCCATCAAAAGTAGTTGTTCCAAATGTTGATACCACTTCACAATCATTGTAAAGGCTTTTTATTGTGCGTTGGTATTCCCGCAGATTTCCTGCAAAATCATTCCCACCAAAATAGATGTTATTTTGAAAAGTATATATTTTTTTTAAGTTGGGATAATCTTCATACAATTGTTTCCTAAATTTATCAAACTTCTTATCATAATCATTTTTGTAGTTTGGGTCAATCGCTTCACTTTCTCCTTGTCTCCAAACCAATATTCTTACGGTTTTATCTAAGCCAAGTTCTTTGCTTCGTTTGAGCAAACGGCCATAAATTGTAGAAATATTTGCATGATTATTCTCATCTCTATTGCTCAAATCATCAATGCTTTTATTTCCTTCGGAGCCATTAATGATACCAATCGGAATTTTATATTTACTAATTAGTTGCTTTTGGATTTCTAAACCAAGCAGACCAGCACTCCATGAATTCCATTTTTTTGAGATTACCCACACAAATTCATTTTTTTCAAAGTTAGTCAGTGCAGTTCTACCATAACGGAATTCATCATTAAACTTGCTGATTTCTTCTTCTGGATTTGCAAGTGCATTTGATTGACCATAAACAATAATGTTATCTCCACACACAACCTCATGAATTTCTTTAACTAAAACTGAGTCTTTATTTCGAATAGAATACACTTTAAAGTCATATTCCGAAAGTTCAGCGTTGATAATCGGTGAAAAAGAGAATGCAGCAGTAGAAGGTTGATTAGCGTATTGTAACTTTTGTTTTTTGTAGAAAAATGGGCTTTTGTTTTTGTACACAATGAGAGAAATGTCTGTCTGATTTTCGGTATAAACTTTTCCTTCGATAGCTACTGACGCTTTGTTGAAATCATCTCTTTGAATCAACTGTGCTTCTCTGGGAAATTTATCAAAAACTACAAAAACTTGACTTTCGGAATCAAAGAAAAAAAGCAAGAAAAAAACACCAAGTATAGTGCTTCTGTATGAAGTTTTGTTTACTTGGTGTTTTTTAATAAAAAGTTTATGAATCATAAGAATTTGTGAAATATTATCGAATATACAACAATTCTCTGTATTTGACAAGTGGCCAATCTTCGTCATCAATCAAAATTTCCAGTTTGTCAACATGGTATCTGATTTCTTCAAAGTATCCTTTTACTTCATTTCCATAGAGTTTGGCGTGTTCTTCAATATCATCAATGTTGTTGATTCGTTTGCGAGCCTCTGTCATATCATGGACTAATTTTGAAATGATTGTCACTCGTTCTGAGATTTCTTTAATGATATTTATTACTGGTTCTGCTTCGTTTATCAACTCCATCTCTTTGAGTGCCTTAGCAGTCTGAACAAGTCGAGTTTGATACTTAACAGCGGTAGAAACTACGTGATTCATTGCCAAATCTCCAATTAAGCGAGACTCTATTTGAATTTTCTTGATATAATTTTCTAATTCAATCTCGTATCTTGCGTGAAATTCTCGTTCAGTTAAAACACCCAAACGTTCAAAAATCTCAATAAAATCTTTGTTCAAATATGCTTTGAGAGCCTCTGGTGTACTGGCAATATTTGATAGACCACGACTGGCGGCTTCTTCTTTCCATTCATCGCCGTAACCATTTCCTTCAAACAAAATCTTTTTACTCTCTTTGATATAGCCTTTAAGGATTTTTACAATAACTTCTTCTTTTTTGCCTTCGTGGTCATTCATTTCTGCATCGTAATCTGCTCTGAATTTTTCGAGCTGATTGGCTACGATTGTGTTCAGAATCATCATCGGTTGAGCTGAGTTGGCTGAGCCACCAACTGCACGGTATTCAAATTTATTGCCTGTAAATGCAAAAGGTGAAGTACGATTACGGTCAGTGTTATCAAGTAAGATTGAAGGAATTCGATTTAAACCAAGTTTGATATATGCATTTTCGCCTTTTTCAATAGAAACGATTTCTTTGTTTTCGAGGTCATTCAAAACTTTAGTCATTTGTGTACCCAAGAAAATAGAAATGATGGCTGGCGGAGCTTCGTTTGCTCCCAAACGATGTTCGTTACCTGCTGAGGCGATACTTGCACGGAGTAAATCGGCATTGTCGTGAACAGCTTTTACAACGTTTACTAAGAATGTCACAAAACGCAAACTTTCTTTTGGTTTTGTACTTGGACTTAATAAGTTTACACCCGTATCCGTTCCAAGCGACCAGTTATTATGCTTGCCACTTCCATTGATTCCTGCAAAGGGTTTTTCGTGAAAAAGTACCTCGAAATTGTGTTTTCTGGCAATTTTTCGCATCAAATCCATTAACAAAATATTGTGGTCGCATGCGAGATTTACTTCTTCAAAAGTCGGAGCAACCTCAAATTGAGCAGGAGCAACTTCATTGTGTCGAGTACGAACTGGAATACCCAATTTTAGGGCTTCAAATTCAAAATCAACCATAAAAGCATTCACACGTGGCGGAATCGAACCAAAATAGTGGTCATCAAGTTGCTGACCTTTTGCTGGCGGATGTCCAAAAACGGTACGTCCAGACATCATTAAATCAGGGCGAGCATTGAATAATGACTTATCAACTAAAAAATATTCTTGTTCAGCTCCAAGAGTTGCCGAAACTTTCTCAACGTGACGGTCGAAAATTATTGCTACTTCGGTAGCTGCTTTATCAAGAGCATGAAGCGATTTTAGTAATGGAGATTTTGAATCAAGTAGTTCACCCGTGTAAGATACAAAAATCGAAGGAATACAAAGCGTGCCGGTTCCTGCTTCGTTATACATGATAAATGCGGGCGAAGTTGGGTCCCAAGCTGTATATCCACGAGCTTCAAAAGTCGCTCTGATGCCACCATTCGGAAACGATGAAGCATCTGGTTCTTGTTGAGTTAAGGCACTACCTTTGAATTTTTCAACGGCTTTTCCATCTAAATTTATATCAAAAAAAGCATCATGTTTTTCGGCCGAACCACCCGTTAGTGGCTGAAACCAATGTGTATAATGCGTAGCACCCTTTGAAACTGCCCATGATTTCATGGCAGCAGCTACTTCATCTGCAATTTCACGGTCGATTTTATCACCACTTTTAATGGCAACCGTTACTTTCATATATGCTTCTGGCGAAAGCATGGCACGCATTACTTCGTCATTAAAAATATTTGAACCGTAAAAATCGGTTACTTTTCCTGTTGGAATATCTACTTTGGTTGCAGTTCTGTTTTGTGCTTCTTCGACCGCTTTAAATCTTAATCTTGCCATTTTTTTGAAAGTTTACGAATAATATTATTTTTGTTAAAGGTGGAATATATCTATTTTAAAAATGTTGATTTTGAAATATTTTATATCATAATTGATATTCTAAAAAAAATTTAATAAGCTTATGTTGTATTACAAATAAAAGAATAAGTTAATGTTATTAAGTGGTTGATTATAAGATAGTTATTGTATTAGTAGTTTGTAAATCGTAATGCGTAAATTCCAAAATATCATTTCTTATCTTATCTTTGGGCTAAATTAAGCAAATCAAACAATTTAATGAAAGAACGCTTACAATTTCTACTAATTTATTTTTGCTTTTGGGTGATATACTTCCTATCGGCAAGAGTGATTTTTTTGAGTTACCATATAGAAGATACGAAGTTATTAACGTTGGAGACGGTTTGGGGGATATTTTGGAATGGAATCAGAATGGATTTTTCGATGTCTGGATACTTATCGGTTATTCCTTTTATCTTAGTGAGTATTTCAAATTTTATCAAAAAAAGTCGTCTCGAAAACTGGATTTTCTCTTACACTTTTATTGCGGTTTTTTTTATAACTTTAATTGTTGTGATTGATTTGCAGGTGTTTAATACATGGGGATATCGCCTTGATGCTACACCACTACATTATCTAAAATCACCTCGTGAAGCTTGGGCTTCGGTTAGTTCATCGCCATTATTTCAGCTATTTATCAGCTTTATTATTCTCTTGATTATTGCGTCATATATTGTTTACCGTATTATAACTCGAAATATTGATAACTGGAATTATATCGAAAACCTGCCTTTTATTCCGATCTCAGTGATTTGTTTGCTGGGCCTTATCATACCGATAAGAGGAAGCTTGGGGATTTCGCCAATGAATCAAAGTACAGTTTATTTTTCAACAAATAATTTTGCCAATATTTCAGCTGTCAATGCCCCGTGGAATTTTATGAGTTCGATAGTTAATGGTACTTATGATAAAGTAAATCCTTTTACTTATTTACCTAAGGAATCACTTTCAGAAACCATTAAGGAACTATATGCCACTTCAAATACAACTCAAAAAGTATTAAGAACAGACCTTAAAAAGCCAAATGTAATATTTATTATTTGGGAAAGTTTTACTAAAAAAGCTACCGAAAAAACAATCAATGGCGAGTCAGTAACTCCACAATTTAATTCCTTAAAATCAGAAGGTATTTATTTTTCGAATATCTATGCCAGCGGCGACCGAACCGATAAAGGTTTGCCCGCCATTTTGAGTGGTTATCCTGCTCAACCTACAGCATCAATTATAACAGAACCTAATAAATCTTCTAAATTACCAGTTTTAAGCAAAGATTTTGGGAATAATGCATATTCAACCGCTTTTTATTATGGAGGTGAAACCGATTTTGCTAACATTAAATCTTATTTATACGAAGCTGATTTTCAAAGAATCATAAGCAAACAAGATTTTGATCCGAAAGATTGGAACTCGAAATGGGGAGCTCAAGATGGTGCCGTCTATCAAAAATTCTTGCAAGACCATGCCAAAATCAACCAACCTTTCTTTTCAACATTGCTCACTTTAAGTAGCCACGAGCCATTTGAAGTGCCAATTACTACCAAATTTTCTGGAGAAGATGAAGAAAGTAAATTTATGAATGCCATGTATTATGCTGACCAATCTTTTGGTAATTTTATTTCCGAAGCAAAAAAGCAAACTTGGTGGGATAATACTTTAATTGTGGTTATCGCCGACCACGGACATAGAATACCCGAAACTGGAAAAAAAGTCGATGATTTTAAGATTCCGATGCTTTGGTTGGGAGGAGCTTTAGCGAAAAAAGGAATTGAAGTTTCAAATGTTTATTCGCAAATAGATGTGGCCTCTACTGTTCTTCGACAAATTAATCTCAACGCATATCCGTATAATTGGAGTAAAAATATTTTTGACACAAAAACTAAGCCTTGGGCATTTTTTGCATTTAATAATGGTTTCGGATTCGTAAACCAGTCAAAATATTATGTTTTTGATAATATTGGGCATAAGATTATTCAAAGTAAAGGTAATATTTCTCCCAAAGAGCAAGAGTTCGGCAAAGCATTAATGCAACGTATGTTTCAAGATTATTTAGATAAGTAAAACTCTCTAAAAAAGCCATCTGAAAATAAAATTTGGATGGCTTTTTTTGTTACAAAAAAACATTCGCATAATTGTACTTTTCTATGGAAAGATTGTCTTTATTTGTAAAATCTTTTGCTACCAATAAACGCTTCTATCTTCCAACAGACTTTATGTAAAATCAATCTATTTAATCACTAAAAACTAACGGTGCTTTTGCACAAACCAATTATTATGAGCTTAGAATTTGAAAATGGAACAGTAAAAGGGTACGAATATTTAGCACCGAGTGCCAATGCACAACGTTACCGTCCTTCATTAAAAATTAGAGAGTCAGGTGTGCCTGCCAAAGTAGATTTAAGACACCACATGACGCCCGTCGAAAATCAACAACATTTGAGTAGTTGTACTGCCAATGCCGTTGCGGGTGCGTATGAGTATTTAATAAAAAAGTATTTGAGCAAAAAAGCATTTGATGTCAGTAGATTATTTATATACTATAATGCTCGTTTACGTGCGAGTAGCACTATAAAAGACTCTGGAAGTCATATTCAATATGCTGTTGATAGTTTGATGAAAGTTGGTGCATGTAAAGAAGATACATGGCCTTATGATACAAAGAAAGTAAATGAGAGGCCTCACGAAAAATCTTACGAAGCAGCCAGTAACTTCAAGATAGAACAAAAGAAATTTATACCTGTAAAATTAGACGATTGGAAAAAAGCACTGGCTGATGGTTATCCAATTGTTTTTGGAATTGCTCTGTTTCCTTCGTTTGATTCATGCTCGAAAAATCATGGAATAGTACCGATGCCATCGCCAACTGAGGCATCTCGTTCGGCCCATGGACTTCATGCCATGCTTTGTGTTGGGTATTCGGATGTTGACCAAATGTTTATCGTGAGGAATTCTTGGGGTGAAAAGTGGGGAGATAAAGGATATTGCTACATGCCTTATAATTATGTGATTAATAATAAATTCAATTTGGGGGATTGTTGGATTTTTGGACGTTCAACTCCTATTCCAGATTCTGATGAAACTTGGGTTGAAGATAAGAAATCGGTAATTAATGATGGAAAAGGCTATGATAAAAATGCTTTTATAGTTTATAAAGAAAAGGACTATAAGAAATTTGATGTTTTTGAGAATGTAGAGGTAATTGAGTATGAGGAAGAAGAGCCAGAGGAATTTTATGAACTTGAATACGAAGGTGATGGTGAATTTGATGAAATATTAAGCGAATATGAATCTCAATTTGAAGGTTTAGAAGAAGAAGAGTACGAAGAAGAAGAAGAGTACGAAGAAGAAGAAGAAGAAGAGTACGAAGAAGAAGAGGAAGAGGAAGAAGAAGAAGAAGAGGAAGAGGAAGAAGAAGAAGAAGAAGAAGAAGAAGAAGAAGAAGAAGAAGAAGAAGAAGAAGAAGAAGAAGAAGAAGAAGAAGAGGAAGAAGAGGAAGAAGAGGAAGAAGAGGAAGAAGAGGAAGAAGAGGAAGAAGAGG
>OFDC01000112.1_pt1 | contig 88597 bp, 97 predicted proteins | sample 1520941 | NCBI WGS metagenome assembly OFDC01 (sample SAMEA94258168, study PRJEB24077) | hot springs metagenome | biome: Aquatic biome; feature: Water | place: India | collected 2012-12-06 | depth 5 m
GTTGGTGACAAACGAGGCATGGTAAACCTCATGAGCTGAAAGACCAAATAAACCGACAGTCCTTCGGGACTAAGGCTGCTCGTCTGAGTCGGAGGGTAGGTTGATAGAGGCAAGTAGCGATACTTGTTCGAGATAAATGATAAGAATTTCGAGAAATCGAAATACAGAATTCGGCTTATAGGCTTATTTTTTCTTTTACAAAACTTCAAATTTGGATAGAAAATTCCTTAAAAACTGCCTTTTCCTATTTACCATTCAATAAAATTTCTGCTAAATATTTGATTTTCAATGCAATAGTTATACCTTTGCAGTCCAAATAAAACAGGGGACGAGTTCCCCAACTTTAAATAAAACAAAAGAAATGGCAGTTAAAATCAGATTAGCAAGAAGAGGACGCAAGCAGGCACCAGTTTATGACATCGTAGTAGCTGACTCTCGCTCACCTCGTGATGGTAAATTCATCGAGAAATTAGGTCAGTACAACCCACAATCAACTCCAGCAGGAATTTCATTGAAAGATGACAGAGCTGTATATTGGTTAATGGTTGGAGCAGAGCCAACAGATACTACAAGAAAAATCTTGTCAGTAAGAGGTGTTATGTTGAAAAAACACTTACAAGTAGGTGTAGCAAAAGGTGCTATCACACAAGAAGTAGCTGATGCTCGTTTCGAGGCTTGGTCTAAAGAAAAAGACGCAAAAAGAGAAGTTAAGATTGCAAAATTAACTGAAGGTAAAGATGCAGCTAAAAAAGCAGCATTTGATGCAGAAAAGAAAAAACGTGCTGATATGGAAGCCGCTCAACAAAAAGCAATAGCTGAAGCAGAAGCTGAGGTTGCTGCTCAAGAAGAAGAAGCTCCAGTAGCAGAAACTACTGAGGAAACACCTGCAGAAGCTTAATTCTTACAGTTGCAGTCATTTATAAAAAATCCTCGCCCCAAAAGCGAGGATTTTTATTTAATTCAATAATTAGCTTACTATGACAAAAGAAGATTGTTATTTAGTGGGTAAACTAACCAAAACCCACGGACTAAAAGGCGAAATGGCGATTTGGTTAGATGTTGACTACCCCGAAGAATACGAAGACTTAGAATCTATTCTGGTAGAAATGAAGGGAGAGTTGATACCTTACTTCGTAGAAGAGATTCAAATCAGAGCCAATAAATCAATCATTAAGTTTGAAGATGTAGATTCGATTGAAGCAGCACAAAAACTCATCAATTGTGATTTATATTTGCCAAATGAAAATTTGGAAGAATTGGACGACGACCAATTCTATTACCACGAAATTATAGGTTTTGATATTGTCGATGATACGCAAGGTAAACTGGGTAAAGTGACAGCAGTTTATACTGCCGAGGCTCAAGACTTGATTGCGATGAATTATCAGAACCAAGAAATATTAATTCCTGTGAGTGATGAAATCGTGAAGACGATTGATCGTGAAAAAAAAGAACTTTATACAAATTTGCCAGCGGGTTTAATTGAAGTCTATTTAGATGAAGCTGGAACACCCGATGATGCCGACGAGGAAGAATAAGAAGTTTTGAAATGATGGAAGCAGAAAAAATAATTATTGAAGATACACCAAATTCTGGACTAAGAATTGACATCATTTCCTGTGTCCCTCGCTTGTTGGATAGCTTTTTCGACCACTCTATTTTGAAGCGTGCCAAAGATGCTGGTCATGCCGAAGTTGTTATTCACGACCTCCGTGATTATTCGATTCAGAAGCAAAAACAGATTGATGATTATGCTTTTGGTGGAGGTGCTGGAATGGTACTCGGGATTGAGACAATTGCTCGATGTATTCGTAATTTGAAAAGTATTAGAATATATGACGATATAATTTATATGACTCCCGATGGGGAACGCTTTCAGCAAAAGATGGCCAACCGCCTTTCGATGAGCAAAAATCTTATAATTTTGTGTGGACATTATAAAGGAATTGATGAACGTGTAAGAGAGCATTTCATAACAAAAGAAATCTCAATTGGAGATTATGTTTTGTCAGGTGGAGAATTGCCCGCAGCCGTAGTGAGCGATGCTCTTATTCGTCTTATACCTGGCGTACTAAACGATGAAACATCAGCCCTTACAGATTCTTTTCAAGATAATCTTTTGGCTCCGCCAGTATATACTCGTCCAGCAGACTTTGAAGGCTGGAAAGTGCCAGAAGTATTACTCTCAGGCCACGAGAAAAAAATCAATGATTGGCGAATGGAGCAATCTATTAAACGCACCCAAGAGCGACGACCAGATTTATTGCAGTAACAAAAAAGACTTGACCTTATAGTCAAGTCTTTTTTGTTGAGGTGTAATTCCTTCTGTATTTACTAAGACTATTTTTTGTTATTTTGGGCTTGTTTTATGTCTTTAATCATCATCATCGTTCTGTATTCAATTCCCTTTTTGTTCAAATGATATGGGGTATTGTATAGAAGTGAATCAGACATTTTATATTTCTCGGCCGAGCCAATAATTTGTAGTTTTGATTTTCTCAATTCTTTTTGAACTTTTCTAATTTGAATAATCGAATTATTATAGGATGCTTCCTGATAGCAAGGAAATGAAACATACAGTGATGCTCCTTTTTTATTAAGCTCGATCTGAAATTTTTCAAAATACCGTACCACGTCATCGTTAAATTCACCACTGATGGTAGAATAGGGTTCAAAATGTTCTTGCTCTTTTTCTAAGTGTGTGTAGGTATCTCCATATTTATTAAACGAATTTACGGAATAAATATCACTGTCTTTAAAATTATGATATTCACTTATCTTAAACTTTGTTAAGATGTATTTTGGTAAAAACGGAACTATATTCGAAAGTTGAGGTAGATTTAAATGCTTTATATTCATAAAATCTACGTCAAAAATTGTTCTCATTAGTTCTTCAGATCCCGCATCAAGGCCTCTATAATAATGACCGTATTCAGGTACGAGAATTACAATATCACCTTTTCGAATATACCCAATGGTATTGTCTATCATATATTTGACACCTATCATCGCATGAATAGCAGTATTAATAGGATTAAGTTTCAAGGAATCCTTTATAGTTTTACTATCTAAGCCAAAACAAAGATTTGAACCACCAACAAAAATTATTCGTGGTGAAGGTGTATTTTGTAATAATGAATTCTTCCCAATGCTGGCCATTAAAAGTGATTTTGAAGCACGAGGAGTTGTGGGTATCAATATTCCCAAGATAAATGCAAGTGGTATTGGTGAAAGAAATACTAATGTTTTGAGTATAAATTTTTTCATGTAAATTCTAAAACTGAAAATAGATAAATTGTTGGTCTTGGCCTGAAAATAAGAATATTTTTATGAATATTGTAATAATAATTGCGTAGTAGAAGGCATATCTCAACGGACGTTTCCAGTTGTGGCCTAATTTTGCAATAGCGTATTGTTCTTCTCTTCCAAACCATTCGATTAAAACAAAAATACCTATCAAAGCTAATGTAATATATGCTTGTTTTGTTTCTTCGAACTGTGGAATTGAAAAAAATGAAGAAGAAAAAATACCAGAGATGTAATTTGTTGCGTGATGGATACTTTCTGCCCTAAAAAATACCCACGCAAATACAGTTAAAAGAAAAGTGATAATTATCTGAGAAAACTCTTTACTGCTTGGCCATTGCTTGCCTTTAGCAACAATGTCAATATAGTTGCGGTTGGTCTTCATAATAATAGAAGGCATGATGAAAAGGGCATTTAATGCTCCCCAAGTAATAAAAGTCCAGTTAGCACCGTGCCAAAAGCCACTCACAATAAATATAATAAATGTATTACGAATTCTCATCCAATTGCCACCACTACTTCCTCCCAACGGGATATATAAGTAATCTTTGAACCAAGACGATAAAGAAATGTGCCAACGTCTCCAAAATTCAGCTATGTCTCTTGAAAAGTACGGATAGGAAAAGTTGCGTAACAATTCAATGCCAAATAATCGAGCAGTACCTAATGCAATGTCTGAGTACCCAGAGAAATCTCCATAAATTTGGAAAGTAAAAAATATTGCTCCCAAAAAAAGTGTACTTCCACTCATTTCGGCTGAATTATTGAAAATTTGATTCGCAAATTCTGCACAATTATCAGCAATCACTATTTTTTTAAATAATCCCCAAAGTATTTGTCGTAAGCCATCAACTGATTTCTTATAGTCAAATATTCTTTGTTTTTTTATTTGTGGTAGTAAATGAGTGGCTCGCTCGATTGGACCAGCAACTAATAGAGGGAAAAAGCTTACAAATACTGCATAATCTACGAAACTCTGCTCAGCCTTGATTCTATCTTTATAAATATCAATTACATACGACAGCCCATGAAAAGTATAAAAGGAAATTCCAACAGGTAAAATGACTTTTATCATCAAAGGATTGACTTGCCAGCCGATAGATGACATCGCCGAAGCAAATGATTCGGTGAAAAAATTGTAATACTTGAAAATCCCAAGAAAACCAAGATTTACAATAATACTTAACCAAAACCAAAACTTTTTTACTTGAAGATTTTTGGCATGCTGCATCTCTAAGCCCGTGAAATAATCAAGTAAAGTTGAAAACATAAGTAAAAACATAAATCTCCAATCCCAACAAGCATAGAAGAAATAGCTTGATATGAGCAATAGAGCATTTTGTAACTGAAGTCTTTTATTTGTTACGAACCAATAAAGAGCAAAAACAATAGGTAAAAATATAGCAAATTGTAGAGAATTAAATAGCATTCGTTTATCAGTAATTAATCATTAGTTTAAATAGGATTAGCCCTTTGAGCATGACTCACAACAGTCTGGGGCTTTGAGAAGTTGAGGTATTTGGAACATTAAAGTTCAATTTATCAACGCAGTTTATTAGAAGCACACAGTTCGATAGAAGTACACAGTTCAAATTTAATACTTTCGCATCAGTTTTGCAAAATCCTTAAATAGACTTAATGTATTTTACAATTAAATAAGTTTAGAATGCTAACATATTGACTGTGTTATAAAAATATTGCATCGTGATAAGAATTTACTTTATCAAGCTTTGCCATTCTAAATAGAGAGCTTGCTGATCATAAATAATATGTATAAAGATTATTATTAGTATTATAAAAAATAATACTAATAATATAAAATAAAAAAACTATACTATTAAAAAGTATAATTAATATATCTATCAAGCCCTTATTTTTCCCTTTAAACACCGCGTTTTCCTTGCAAAATCCATAAAAAAATAGTAAATTTGTATATGATACAGGTAAAAAAGTACAATAAAAACCTAAAAAAATTATATAATTATCTTCATTTAAGTAAAATTAAAGGCTAATGGCTGAGGAAACAGAAAATTTAACTCCAATTGGCGACGATTCGCAATCTTCCAACAACGGCACAATTATCCCAATTAACATCGAAGACGAAATGCGTGGTGCGTACATTGATTATTCAATGTCTGTTATCATCTCACGTGCTTTACCTGATGTTAGAGATGGTCTAAAACCCGTTCACCGTCGTGTGCTTTACGGTATGGCAGAGCTTGGCGTTTATCACAATCGTGCTTACAAAAAATCAGCCCGTATCGTAGGAGAGGTACTGGGTAAATTCCACCCACACGGCGACTCATCAGTTTATGGTACAATGGTGCGTATGGCCCAACCTTGGTCGTTGCGTTATATGCTCGTTGACGGACAGGGTAACTTTGGCTCAATTGACGGTGACTCACCCGCTGCTATGCGTTATACCGAGGCACGTTTAAAGCGTATTGCCGAAGAACTTTTGGCTGACATCAACAAAGAAACCGTTGATTTTCAACCTAACTTTGATGATTCCCTCGAAGAACCATCAGTAATGCCAGGTAAAATACCAAACTTGCTTCTAAATGGTTCGTCTGGTATTGCCGTTGGTATGGCTACCAATATGGCTCCCCATAATTTGTCGGAAGTAGTAGATGGTATCACTGCTTATGTTGATAATAACGAAATTACGGTTGAGGAGTTGATGCAACATATCAAAGCACCTGATTTTCCTACAGGAGGAATTATCTATGGCTATAATGGTGTTAAATCTGCATTTGAGACAGGGCGTGGCCGTATCGTCATTAGAGCTGTTGCTAATTTTGAAGTATCAAAAACAGGTAAAGATCAAATCGTTGTTACCGAAATTCCATACATGGTCAATAAGGCCGCAATGATTGAGAAAACCGCTTCCTTAATTAATGATAAGAAGATTGAAGGAATCTCCGACATGCGTGACGAGTCAGACCGTGATGGTATGCGTATCGTATATGACCTCCGTAAGGATGCTGTGCCAAATGTAGTTTTGAATAATTTATTCAAATATACCGAGCTACAATCGTCATTTAGCATCAACAATGTAGCATTATCTAAAGGTCGCCCCGTAACGGTCAACCTCAAAGATATGATTCGCTTCTACGTTGACCACCGCTTGGAGATTATCACTCGTCGTACTCAATATGACCTCCGTGAAGCACAAAAAAGAGCTCATATCTTAGTTGGTTTATTGATTGCTTTAGATTATCTCGATGCCGTAATTGCACTCATCCGTAAGTCGAAAGATGCCGATGAAGCAAAAGCTGGATTGATGGCAGGTAATTTCATGACAGACAAAGAAAAAGAAGAGTTCCTAATTTCGGGTGTTCAACGCCTACAAATCGAAGGAACTTACGACAATGACGCTGCCAATGGAATTATATTGAGCGAAATTCAAGCAAAAGCTATCTTAGATATGCGTTTGCAACGCCTCACAGGTTTAGAACGTGATAAAATTATTGCTGAATACAACGAAATCAAAGCAATTATTGATGATTTGAGAGCAATTTTGGCATCAGAAGAGCGTAAAAGAAATATCATCAAAGATGAGTTGGCTGAATTGAAAGCTCGTTATGGCGATGCACGTCGTTCTAAAATTGAGATGGCTGCTGGTGAATTTAGTATCGAAGATATGATTCCAGATGATGAAATGCTCGTTACGATTTCACATCAAGGGTATATTAAACGTACACCATTACAAGAATACCGTACGCAAGGACGTGGAGGTACTGGTTCACGTGGAGTAAAAACCAAAGATGAAGATTATACCGAACATCTTTTTGCTGCAACCAATCATAATTACCTATTATTCTTTACACGTAAAGGTCGTTTGTTTTGGATGCGTGTATTTGAAGCACCCGAAGGAGCAAAGACATCAAAAGGCAGAGCAATTCAAAACCTTATCAATATCGAAGCCGATGATAAGATTCAAGCAGTATTGAATGTCAAAACGCTCGTTGATGAAGATTATATCAAAAATAACTACATTGTAATGTGTACCGAAGACGGAACAGTGAAAAAGACTCTTTTGGAGGCCTACTCTCGTCCACGTCAAGGCGGTATCATTGCCATCAATATCGCCGAAGGCGATAATCTCTTAGATGTTGCCCTTACCAATGGAGATAACAATATCGTAATCGCAGCTCGTAATGGCAAAGTAGTTCGTTTCCATGAATCAGGTACTCGTCCGATGGGCCGTACGGCAACTGGTGTTCGTGGTATTAATCTCGAAGAAGGCGACCGAGTAATCGGAATGGTTTGTGTGTCGAGAGAAGATACGCAACTCTTAGTTGTATCGGATAAAGGCTACGGAAAACGTTCTGATGTTGAAGATTACAGAGTAACGTCGAGGGGAGCGAAGGGTGTTAAAACGCTCAATATAACCGATAAAACAGGGGCTTTGGTAGCTATCAAAGAAGTGACCGATGATGATGATTTAATGATTATCACCAAAAAAGGAGTTGCTATCCGTATCAAAGTTTCTGATTTGCGTGTAATGGGACGTAATACCCAAGGTGTTAAACTCATTCGCATGAGCGATACTGATGATATCGCATCTGTAACTCGAATCATTAGAGAAGAAGAAGAAGAAGTTGAAAATCCAGCAGATGGTGCAGTTGATGAATCATCGGCAACTGAAGTTTCTGATTCGCCAGAAACGCCAACAGTAGAGTAAGAAATTTATAACAGAGTAGGAGAGAAGAAGCTTTCGATAAACAATTATCATTTACCTGAAGTTTTACATAAATATCTATTTGTCAATAGGTTACATTGGAATGCAAGAAAATAGATGATAATTGTTTATTGAAGTTTATTAACTGATAATGTTAAACTTTTGTTAATTGCTCAGAAATTTCATATTTTCGACTAAAAAAATAGTCAAAACCCTAAATTGAAAATAATTATCACCAAAACCGAATTTATCAAATGAAAAAAATCATTTTAGCGTCTGTAATGACAGTATTTACAACAGGCGTTTATGCACAGGGTGCAATTGATGCCCAACTAAAAGAAGCCCAATGTAAAACCGCTACTGATAATATAGCTAAAGCAGAAAAAGCAACTCAAGATGCCAAGAAAGCATTGAAATCAGCAACATGGGTAAAACTCGCTGAGTCTCAACTTGAAATGGCGATTGATTGTGGCAAAGACTCAACAGCATCAGAAAAAGCATACAATACTTATTTGAAAGCTTTGGAGGTAGATAAAGCAGCAGGAGGGAAGGGCGTGAAAGATATTGAAACTGCAATGACTGGTTCAACATCGAGATTATACACTTCTTTGATGCAACAAGGAGCTGGCTATTATAACCTAAAGAATTATAGTAAAGCCCTTAATCTTTTCAAATTAGCATCAACAACAAGTCCTAAAGATACAATCGCAACTTTGTATGCAGGTATTGTAGCACAACAAGGACAGGCAATGGATGATGCAAAAACATATTTTGGAAAATTTATCGACCAAGGTGGAAAAGACGTAGCAGTATTTTATGGTTTGTCTGAATTATACAGAAACGATAAAGAACACGCGAAAGCAGTAGAAATCTTAAAGAAAGGTATTGCCGTAAATCCAAAAGATAAAGATTTACAAAGCTCACTCATTAATGCTTATTTAGGTGGTGGCATGATGAATGAAGCTATCGAAATGATGAAACAAAGAGTTGCGAGCACACCAAATACACCTGAGAATGCTAAGAATTTAGCTGAAGACTTCAAAAACTTGGGAACTTTATATGAAAATGGTGCTGGAGAATACGAAAAGAAAATCCGTCCGCTTGAACAAGATGTAACTCAAGCCGCTAAAGATAAAATTGAAGCAGAGAAAGAATTAGCAAATGTAGAGGGAAAGAAATCTGCTCAAGAAGAAGAATTAAAGCGTTTAACTGACCGATTGAAAAAAGAACCTAAAAATGCGGCTTCAATCAAAGGTAGCATTGCTTCAGTGAACCAAATGATTGCAGCAGCAGGAGCAGAAGTAGATGCTGCCAAAAAGAAAATTGAAAAAGCAGCCCAAGTAGCACAAAATAACAGCAAAAATGAAGCGGAATTGACCAATTTGAGAGCAAAAGAAACAGAATTGAAAGACTTGGCCGTTTCAAATTATAAGAAAGCTCTCGAAATCGATCCAAGCAATTTTGATGCAAACTATAACTTAGGAGTGTTTTATTTTAACTCAGCCGTTGTTGCTAAAGGAGCTGTAGATAGAATGGATATGAAAACTTATAATGAGAAAGGTAAAGCCATAGAAGAGCAAGTTTGTGCAACTTTTACGCAGTCAAAAACATATTTTGATAAATGTAAGTCATTGAAAGCTGATGACCAAGATACAAATTCTAATCTCGAAAATTTGAAAGGGGTACTTGAGCAATGTGCTAAACGTAAATAATTGATATTCAATTATTTACATTATAAACCATAATAAAAAAACCTGCTAAGAAATTTCTTAGCAGGTTTTTTTATTATGTATGTTGCAAGTATATGTGGGGGAATAGAAATTTTATATTTAACATAATGTAAATTATATAACACATATTGAATATACTTTTATATCTATTTTTATATTTAATAAGTAAAATTACTATTATATATAGACCCTATTGGTGTTCATTTCTACTCGACCCCATCACTCACTTCTCACCTTATTACATTCATCAAAATTTCAATTGTCACGATTAGTACACCCTCCTGATTTTAAATTTTATCGACTAATCCAATGTTTTTACTCCTTTTTATTGTGGCTGAGAATTGGATGAATAAAATTTTCTGATACATTGTCGGTAAATATTCAATTCTCACAGAGCCTTAAATCAAGGTTTTCGTATAAATCTACAATTAAATAAGTATATTTTTTAAGAAACTGCTGTTATCGTTAAGGCTATCTTGAACAAATTGTGATAAACAGATTTAGATTAATGCTTGTTATTTTTTAACGAAAATTAAGTTAGAGTATTCACAATCAGGAAATTATAAATTCGGAAACACAAGCCAATAGTACGGATATTTTTTGATTATATTTGTAGAGTGTTGATAAGTATTATTTTATCTATTAAAATTAGCTATTTTCGGAAAAATAAATCCACAAATGCAGAAAAATCCACGTGGAACATTTGTGGAAAAAGTGAAATATTTTGTGAATATATGTTGAGAATATCTTAGATATCGAGTCCCCTACCGAATAATTCTAAATTAAGTCTTCATTTAGTAGTTATCATTTGCCTTATTTGAAAATATTTATGAAGTAATAAGAGCATAGTAATTTCACTTTCTTTGAAGATTGTTGGCTACTATGCTCTGAATATGTAGTTTCTGGATTTGGAACTTATTGAGAAAATTTGTTATATTAACTCATAAAAGCCTTTAATGCTTTCGGCTTACGACCAACTTTCTTACGCATTTTTACTTTTTCAGGGCGTTCTTTTATCTTTTTGTCTTCAAAGAATACACCAAGTGCTTCTATTATAATATCTTTCTGTGACATACCTTCCCAGTATCCATAGTCTTTCATTTGTTCAACAAGTTCATTTGGGCAGTCAAAAGTGACTTTGGTTGATGGCCCAGATTCTTGCATAGCATTTAGTATCGTATTTGCTTGAGTTGCAGCTGCACTTTCAGCGGTTTTGCCTGTTGGAACTAAACTTTCAAATGTGAAATTTTTATTTTTTGCCATTGTCTTAAATTTTACTTTAGATACTATCTTGTTAGTATATTCAAAATCTTTTAGGTGCTCTATGAACAATCTACTGTTTTATACTTTCCAAAATTTCTTTGGTCAGGTTATAATAGTCCATTGCTCCATTACTATCTGGCGAGTAAGAAAAAATATCCGTGCCATTGGCTTGTGCTTCCGAAACTGCAATATTATCACGAATCGTAGTTTTGAAAAACTTATCGCCAAGCTGCTGTTTGGTTGCTTCAACTAAGTCGTTACTTAATTTTTTGTTTATCTTCGGATTGTATCGAGTTGCAAATACTCCACCCAAATGTGTATTTGGACTTATCTGTTGAAGCTCCGACGAGTAAATCAAGAAATTACGCAAACCCTCATAACTCAAAAATTCGGCTTGAAGCGGAACCAAGTACATATCGCAAGCAATGAGTGCAATTCGTGTCATACCCGAAAGCGTTGGCGGACAGTCTATCATGATGAACTCATAATTTTTCTTGACCTTATCAAGTAATAATTTTAAGTTGAATGGAAATACGGGTGATGCCTTAATGGTATCCTCTTTAGCATTCAGTTCGGCAGAGCTTGGGAGTAAATCACCAATGGGTGTTTCAATGGCTACGGTATCGAATGATAATTCACCAGTCAAATAATTCCCTACATGATTTCTTCCTACTTGTGCTTCTTGTACTCCGAAGCAACGGGTCAAACTCGCTTGTCCATCCAGGTCAATAAACAAGACTCTTGCTCCTGCAAATTTTTGAAACGCCGCTCCTAAGTTTTGAGTTGAAGTGGTTTTGCCAACCCCCCCCTTGTTGTTAACTACGCTAATAATCATTTGATATGAAAGAATAATATTTACCCGCAATATAGGTCAAATAAAATATATCGGCAATATCGTTGTTATTAATTTTATCCACAGTATTTTTTAATAAGTTAATATCTAACAAAATATATTTACATTTTGTATAGTACTTATTATTTAATACTTATTAATTATTAAAATATTAATTAATAATAAGTATTAATAAAAAAATATGTATAAAAATATTATTAAGTATGTATTAAATAATTATGTTATATACATTTTTAATGTAACATAATAATAATAAAAAATAAAACTTTTTATTAGTTTAATAGTTTTTAAACTAATAAAAATAAAATTAAAGATTTATAATATATATAAAATTAAAACATAAATTAATATTTAAAAATATTATTTGTAATATACTTAATACATTTTATAGTAATATAAATACATATAAATAGTATAATATTAAAAAAAGTATTAGTAAAGAACGGTCTTAAAAATCGTTTTTAAGCGGTGTAATTTTTACGAAATGATAAACTACCTTATCTGTAGTATTGGATGGCTTCAATGGAGTTATTTGGGGTTTAAAATTAGGTAGTATTAGTTTGTAATATAGATGGGTGAATTTTATTTATCCAATAATGAGGTGCATTTTCAAATTTGGACGCTAAAAATGAATTTTAGGGGTAAATTTTAGTAGAAATTATAAAACAAAAAAGGAGAAAGTTGCCTTCCTCCTTTTAAAATGTCTGATTCGTTTTTTCTTTTATTTAAAATAAAATCCGCTCGGAGCTATCTCAGCTTTTACTGAATCTATTAATGTTCCAGAGGTTTGGTATCTAAAAATATAACCCGCTTGTTTGTATGACGGTATCAGACTTGTGTAAATAATGTCACTTTCAGTATCGAAGCCAACTGCTGTAAATGTTCTATTGATAAAAGTTTTGCTTGTGCCAGTAGCAATATCAATTGCATTTACTTCTCCTTTAAGTTTATAACCATCAGCTGCATCATAAAAATTGTAGGTACAATAAAGTGTTTTTTTATCTTTACTGATGCTTAAACTGCTCGGAGATTTTTTATCATTAGTACCAGCTTTCAATTTTGTTTCAACTATTTTAGTCGTTGGATTAAACAACTTCAATTCTTTTTCGGCAACCATCCAAATTTTATTTGACGCATCTAAAATAAAATTACTTGGATTCGCACCTACTTCAATCGTAGCCGTTACTTCGTCCTTCTGTGTGTCAATTACCTTAATTGTTTTCTGACTGCCAACATTACCAACATAAGCCGTTGTGCCAATTACTAAGATACTCTCTGCTCCTTTATCAACTGGAATCTTTTTTGTGATTTTATTAGTGGATAAATCAAGTACTGCCACAAAGCCTTGTTTGTATGAATAGTCAGGATTAAATGTATCCCAGCAGGTTATGTAGGCTTTGTTAGTTCCTGCCTTAACTACTTTTCTTGGGTTATCTATTTCTCCTTTAATAATTGCTATACTTTTGAATGTACGAGCGTTGACTATTTCTATGGCGTCTTTTCCATCGGTTGAATTATCTACCAATATAATGCCTTTTTCGTCAATCTCTGAATAATCTGTAATACCTCCTGCTATCGAAGTGTTATTCTCTTTTAAGAAAATGTCAGTCGAGGCGGTTTTGCTACTTCTGTTCACTAAAGAGAGCGTTCCGTTATTGTCAAAAAAGTTTCCTGAATTGATGATGAATACGCCATCATCATAAGGTTGTGCTGGAGTACTTTCTGTTTTCTCGCATGAACTAAATGCGATGGCTGTTAATGAAATCAAACTTAGATTTCTGAGTGTGCGTGTTGATAAAAAATTGTTTGTCATTTTTCTTTTGGCGGATCTACCGCAATTTTATATAAAAACTTACTATTAATGCTTTTTGAGTGTTTGCTGATGTTGAGTCTACTACAAATAAAATTCCTCTATCCGTGGCACGCATTGCGTGCCACGGAATATCAGCGTGTCTAATGGAAATTGAATACCGCTGCCAATTGAAAGTTGATACCTGGCATAGCATTGCGTTTGACATTCGGATAAACGGTGTTCGTAAGATTATTAGCCTGAAAAATCAAGTTAGCATCTTGAGACATGATTTTAATTTTGTGTGTAAAAGTTGAGTTGAGGATAAAGTATGACGGGAAAGGCTGACCCGAATGGTCGAAGGTGAAATAGCGTTCAGAATTGAACACCCCTTGTAGGCTGGCATTCCAACGTTTTTTGCCGTAATAAATACTGCCAGAAACCGCATGACGAGGCACATAGATGAGTTGTTTACCGATGAGGTCTTGAGCATAGACATCATACACTTTTTGTTGTGAAGCATTGGTGAGTGAATATGCCAAAATTAAACCCGCAGTTTTCTGCTGAATAAAATCGTTGTATTTGAGAGAAGAACTAAATTCTAAACCTTTGCTCAAAACCTGTTGTAGATTTTCTACCCGATAATTTTTTTCAGGATTCCAATATGTCCAGTTGTCGATAAGGTTATGGAAAGCATTGACCGAAAAAGAAGATTTGAAATATTGACCGTGCAGTTGTTTATACTCCAAACCTATTTCTTTATTAAAGCCATTTTCGGGTTGAATATCAATATTGCCCAAAACTTTCCAGTACCGTTCGTTTAAAGTAGGTAGTCTATAACTACGAGCTACATTCCCTAAGAACTCCAATTGTTGAGTTTTATTCGTAAAAAGATTTAAAATTAATCCAAATGCGGGGGTAAATGGGGCTTTGTATCGACTTGAAAGTGCTTGTCTTAGGTTAAGCGTCGTAATAATTCTATTTGGTTTATTATTCCATTCAAATGATTTACGGATAAGAGCAAATACATCGCCACGGTTTTCGTGAATGATATCAGGCCCGTAACCATCAACTCTGGTGGCATAATGAACGAATTCACCACCAGCCCTGACGGTCAAACGGGCGTCGTTTTTATGGCTAATAAAGTCATGTTCGGTTCTTATGATGTATCGGTCGGTTGAGGCATTGCTTGGATTTAAGAAATCACCTTTGCCATAATCTAAAATATCTCTGATGAAACCAAGCTTTATTGAAGTATTATCGAGTTGTGTTCCGCCAATAAATCTTAATGCTTGTGTTTGAGTAATTTCTCTAAAATCAATGATACTCGGTTGAATTGTTAGCTTATTATCAGTAAGCCAAGCATTGAGGTAAATAAGTCGATAGGAAGATTTTTTATTCGTATTAAATCTAAAATATAAATCTTGTACGAGTCCTTTTTGAGCGGTTTCGGATGGTTCAATAGCGTATTCACGACCATTCCTGTCAATTCTTGATTCATTGAGTGCAGGAGTTTTACCGTCAAAGTTTCTGATGCTTCCACCATAGAAAAGTGTTTTTCCGTTGAGTACGCCATTTTTATAGATTTTGCTGAAGCGTAATCCCGCATTCAGATTTCCACTTCTAAAACTTCCGTATTGACCACCAACCACAGCATTGACTCCTTTGTTGTTCCAGTTAGGTACAGAGCTTAGTAAAATACTGCCTCCAACTGCATCGCTACCCACACAACTTGCCGACGAACCATACTGAATAGCCATTTGGTCGAAGCCCATTAGTGGAATTGTGGATAAATCTGACAGCCCGACTGTTGGTAAATTGATGTTTAGACCGTTCCAAAGTACTGCCGTATGGTTTGCAGAAGTTCCTCGGAAAGAGATGGTTGTGAGCTGGCCAGAACCATAAGATTTCAAGGCAATGGGTGCTTGGAACTGCAAAAAATCCGACAAGTTTTGGTACTGAAATCGAGCCAAGTTTATGGAGTCAATTTTCTGTACTTTTAATCCAACCATGAATTTTTCTGGTGAAAATCCGAACACCTGAACTTCGTTTAATTGCTGACAATCTTTGCAATCGAGTGATGAAATTTCTTGAGAAAAAGCCCCTACTGATATGCCAAAGCTCCAGCCCAAAAGTATGATTTTGGGAATATTATTCTGGCTTTTTTTTGCCAGTTTCTTGATACGCCGTAAGGCGGCGTTCGCAGGATTTTGCATTTGAAAATAGAATAAAGTTATTCTTCAAAAAGCATACTTCAAACCCAAAAAAAGGCTAGTCAAGTCTATGCTTTCCGACTAATAAAAAACAAGGATTTTGAAAATGATTCGCAACATTGCTCTTCCTCCGAAAGCAAATGATACATACGAAATACGGCAGGTCTCCTGACTCACCTCACTGATTGCGACACCTTCCCGCTTGGTTAGAAGCAGTGGTAAAGCTAAGTATGCCATAGACAAGGCAATCAGTTTTCAGAACCGAAATTCTGAGGAGGTTTACAGTTGCGGGGACAGTTCTCGATTGGAGCATTTCTGCTTGACGAGATTCCCTATTAAGCTAAAAGCAAAAAGAAGTTTTGCCGATAGCACCGTAATTCATAAGCAAAGGTAATGGAATAAATTTGATTCTGAAAACAGAAGATATGATTTGTAATTGTAGAGGATAAAAAAAACGGCCAAAACAAACATTATGTGTTTTGGCCGTTAAGGCATTTTATAATGAATCTCAATTTGGGATAATATTTTTTCAGTTGGTTTTGAACTCCTGAATTGTTCCATCTGTAAAGACAACCATGATACGAGCAATGCTTCCATGGTTTTGGTTCAGATTTGACAAAATGGCAGGATTCAGATTTTGTTGTGCCGTATTAAGCTCTGGCATTTTTCTTTCATTCGATTCTCGCGGCGAATACTCTGGGCGTTTTATGCTCGTAAGTGTCTGACTTCCAGCTACTTGAGTAGGTGTTTTAGTCGTTGTTTCATCTTCTTCCAAAAACCAATTGAAACCTAATTCGGGGTATCTACGGTACATTTTCTGTACAATTTCCAAACTTGGCTTGTTTCTATCAGATAAAATGTGTGAAATACTCGGACGAGGTACACCTATCTCGTCAGCAAACTTGGTGGATGTTAAATCTTGCTCACTTATGAAGCGTCTGATTTTTTCGTTGAGGTTCATTTTGTTACAAAGGTAAATTGTGAATTTTACATAATGAAACAGTATAAAAGAGTAAATAGTTACAATTATAAACTGATTATGTACAAATATAAATAGTTTGAAAATGTAAACCAAATACTTTTGTAAATATATTTTTATATTTGTAAACAGGTGTTGTTTGTAGGGTATTTACAAATATTAATAGCCTGATTATTAAGTGTTTATAATGCATTTCGGGTGTTTTTTTATTTTTAATATATTGGTTGAGGTAAAGTCCAGATTTTTGATTTGAATTTTGTAAAATTGAGAATAGTAGCATTTATTTGATTTAAATGAAGGATATGAAAGAAAGTACATAAGTAAATAAAATTTGAAAATAATTGCCAAATGTTTTGTTTTTAATACAAATGGTTTTATCTTTGTAAACACAAAGTCAAAGATACTAACAAGTGCTTTTCTAAATAAATTAAAAAATTATCGACTTACGTTGCTTTTCTAATTAAAAGAATTTTAAGAAAAATTTAAGTAAAGGTTTACATTGAGGGTAGCAATACCAACAATTTGGGATTCAATCGTCATAAACTCCTGTCTTTCTGAGGTAGGAGTTTTTATTTTACTAACGATCTATTCTTTACTTAATCTGCCATTTTGTCTTTCATGTTTGTATTTGCTGCCTATTATTCGATGCAAATTACTAATCGTCAGATTCGTCTATTTGCCTTCGTATTCGCAAAAAATATTTCTGGCTTAATCTAAACATGTGATTTTTTGTACTTCTGGATTTTGATATAGCGACGTATTCGCCATTATTTTACCCGACTCATTCGCAACACCTAACAAATTACTCGTAATTTAGAGCGAGCATTGAAATATGGGTAAAAATACCCGATATATCAGCCAAGTAATTACCCAACGCATTCGCAACAAAAACTTTTTAATATATACATCTAAGCCTTCTCCCCTACACAGAGTGACTAAACAGAACTATATGGTAAAGAATAATAATACAAGAGAGCAGATAGAATTAATACTACATATATGCCGAAGCATTTTATTGGTTACTCCGATTGCAATTATAATAGGTTTGTTAGTCGCATTATTTTTGTGGATGCTTGATTATGCAACCGAGCTTAGATGGAATAATAATTGGTTGATTTATCTATTGCCACTTTCAGGAATTGTTATCACGATGTTATATCAGTCTTACGGTAAAGGAACTGAAGCAGGAAATAATTTAATCATTAATGAAATACATGAAAGCACTGAGAATGGGGTTCCTTTGAGAATGACACCTATTATTATTTTCACCACGGTCTTTACTCATTTGTTTGGTGGTTCGGCTGGTAGAGAAGGAACGGCTGTGCAAATTGGTGGAAGTATCGCTTCTTATTTTTCGAGAATCATCAGACTCTCAAAAAGTGATAATAGCGTATTGCTCATGGCTGGAATTGCGGCTGGTTTTGGGGCGGTTTTTGGAACCCCAATTGCAGGGGCAGTTTTTGCTTTAGAAGTGTTGTCTATTGGGCGTATCAAGTATGATGCTTTATTGCCGTGTTTGTTTGCTGCTATCGTGGCCGATTTTGTTTGTACTGCCTGTGGTATTACGCATACAGACTATTATATCAACTATCATCAATCTGTTTCGTGGTTAAAACCTTCAGTTGATTTTGTTTTGGTTTCAAAAGTTACGTTATCAGGTATTGCCTTTGGTTTAGTAGCGATGCTGTTTGTGAAAACCTCAGATATGATTAAAGAAACAAGTAGTAAGTTTATCAAACTAAAATGGATTGTACCCATAGTTGGTGGAGGATTAGTTTTAGTGATAAGTTATTTGCTTGGTACAACTGATTATCTGGGATTGGGTGTAAAGACTCAAAATGGCAGTGGTGTTAGTATTGTATCGGCCTTTAATAAAGGTGGTGTAGAGGCATTTAGTTGGTTTTGGAAATTGTTACTTACTGCAATTACGCTAAGTATGGGCTTTAAGGGTGGAGAAGTAACACCACTTTTCTTCATTGGAGCAACTCTGGGGAATACATTGGCTGTTTTGTTGGGTTGTCCGATTGACCTTATGGCAGGATTAGGCTTTATTGCGGTCTTTGCTGCTGCTACTAATACTCCTTTGGCAAGTATAATTCTTGGAGTTGAATTATTTGGCGGTGAATATATCCTGTTTTACGCTATTTCATGTGTTGTGGCGTATTATTTTAGTGGAAGTAAGGGAATTTATCACTCGCAGCGTGTAGAGGTCTCTAAGAGCTTAAAAATGAATAAGTCAGAGTAAGTTGAGGAGGATAATATATAGGTTACATTAATCAAAAATGGCCATTCAAACTAACTTGAATGGCCATTTTGTTTGTTTTGGTATTAGATAATTCGTTGTTTATGTCTTAAACCGAAACATTATTTTCTCTTAAAGCTTCATTGAGTGATGTTTTTAAGTCAGTGCTTGCTTTTCTTTGTCCTATAATCAATGCACAAGGAACTCCAAATTCACCCGCAGGATATTTTTTTGGTAACATTCCTGGAATAACTACCGAGTTATCAGGTACATATCCGATATATTCAGTGCCAGTATTTACATCGATTATCTTTGAACTACCTGTAATTGTTACACCAGCACCAAGAACTGCTCTTTTTCCAACTCTTGCACCTTCCACAACAATACATCTTGAACCAATAAATGCACCATCTTCGATAATTACAGGTGAGGCCTGAGGTGGTTCAAGTACTCCACCGATACCAACACCACCACTAAGGTGCACATCTTTACCGATTTGAGCACAACTTCCTACTGTCGCCCAAGTATCAACCATTGTTCCACTATCAACATAAGCTCCAATATTCACATATGACGGCATCATAATAACACCTTTTGCTAAAAAAGCACCATAACGAGCAACGGCTGGTGGAACAACACGTACACCTAATTTATCGTAGCCAGTTTTTAGTTTCATTTTATCGTGGTATTCAAAAATACCAACTTCTTGTACTGACATTTGTTGCATTGGGAAGTAGAGGATAATTGCTTTCTTAACCCAGTCATTAGTTTGCCATCCATCTGCGGTTGGCTCGGCCACTCTAAGTTCTCCTTTATCAACCAAATCAACTATTTCTTTGATTGTATCTTGTGTATTTTGTTCTTTTAATAATTCACGGTTATCCCATGCTTGTTCGATGATTTCTCTTTGATTCATTATAAAATAAGTATGTAAAGTTTTTATTTACTTTATTTAATATAAATAGTTAATTATAAGGTGTTTACGTCTATGCTTTAAGTATATTTTAAGTTTACTTTTAATTTATTTGTCTTGTACTTTTCTAAGGCAAATAAAATTTGGTCGCTATGGCGAAAGCCCTTTTATTTTAAATTTATAATACCCAAAGATACATAGGTAGAAGTTTATTTGCAAGTAGAAAGAGTATTAAATAATGGTTGCGGAGGAGGATAATGAAGCCTTTCCCCTACCTTCTGAATTTCTGTATTAATAAGGTATTCTCTCGAGTTTAAATCACATCGGTGAGTGGTATATTAAAGGATAAAAACATTAAATGGAGGATACTTTATGGAGGATACTTTGTAGTAGCCGTAGTTAATTAGTCGTCAAAAATACTTTTTAAATACATAGAATTACTAAAATACAATATCAATATATCTAATAATTTTAGCATTAATTACTAAATCACAAATTAATTTTTAGTTAGTAATGCTAATATAGTTAGTAATTACACTTATATTACTAACTAATTATCTTGTATATTTAGCCCTAAAGTTCTTACTCATTTTATATTTCTATTTTCCAATTAATTTATTAACTTGCATCGTATTACTTAAACCAAAATTTTACGTAAATGTCAAAAGTTAAAGTAGCAATTAATGGATTCGGACGTATCGGCAAATTAGCCTATCGTCAAATTTATAACATGGAAGGAATTGATGTAGTAGCAATCAATGACTTAACAAGTCCTTCTACACTCGCTCATTTATTGAAGTATGATAGTGCTCAAGGAAGATTTAACGCTACTGTTACATCGACTGAAAACAGCATTATCGTTAATGGTGATGAAATCAGAATTTATGCTCAAAAAAATCCTGCGGATATTCCTTGGGGAGAGCATGATGTTGATGTAGTATTAGAATGTACAGGATTTTTTACTGATAAAGATAAAGCTGCTGCTCACTTAACTGCGGGTGCAAAAAGAGTAATTATCAGTGCTCCTGCAACTGGCGATTTGAAAACAATCGTTTTCAATGTAAATCACAGTATCTTAGATGGTAGCGAAACAATCATTAGCTGTGCAAGCTGTACTACTAACTGTTTAGCTCCAATGGCTAAAGTATTGAATGATAACTTTGGAATAGTAGCTGGAAGTATGACAACAGTTCATGCTTACACTAACGACCAAAATACACTCGATGCTCCTCATGCTAAAGGTGATTTACGTAGAGCAAGAGCTGCTGCGGCTAATATCATCCCTAACAGTACTGGTGCAGCAAAAGCAATTGGTTTAGTTTTACCAGAATTGAAAGGTAAATTAGACGGTGGTGCTCAGCGTGTTCCAACTATCACTGGTAGCTTAACAGAATTAACTTGTATTTTGAGCAAGAAAGTTACACTCGATGAAGTAAATGATGCAATGAAAGCAGCAGCAACTGAAAGTTTTGGATACAACACTGACGAAATCGTTAGTAGCGATATTATCGGAACAACTTTCGGTAGCTTATTTGATGCAACTCAAACTAAAGTTGTAACTGTTGGTGATAGCCAGTTAGTAAAAACTGTTAGCTGGTATGACAACGAAATGAGTTATGTAAGTCAACTTGTAAGAACTGTTAAGTACTTCGCTACATTGATTTCAAAATAATTTGTAGTCGTTTGATTACTTATAATAAGAAAGGGCTTTTACAGCCCTTTTTTTATTACTTATTTTCGATTTTTAGACGCTAAATAATTGATTTTAAAGCCTTTAGCCACAAACAATTTTTCGTAATGAGTTTCAATCCCAAAGTGTTCTGCGAGTAATGGTGAGGTATATAAGTCGGTTGTTTGTCTTAAAATTTCAAATCCAGCCGCTGGAATCGTATCAAGAGAATACTCAAATAGAGGGTAATTATCGGTTTTGAAAAAGAAATCACCATCATTTTTAAGAACTTTTTTGTAAAGACCTAAATATCGACTGTTAGTAAGACGTTTCCGTTCTTCTTTGTCTCGTGGTTGAGGATCAGGATGAATTAACCAAATCTCATCAACTTCATTATCTTCAAAAAACTCTTCTAAAAAAGCCATCGAAGTTCGCAAAAAAGCAATATTCGTAAGCCCCCAATCATTAGCACGTTTACTCCCACGAGCGATACGATCACCTTTTATATCAATTCCTATAAAATTCTTATCAGGAAATTCTTTTGCTAAACCCGTCGTATATTCTCCTTTACCACAGGCCAGTTCAAGAACGATTGGATTAGTATTTTTAAAATATTTTTCTCTCCATTTCCCTTTGATGGTCGTATAAAGTTCTTTGCCTCTTTCGACAACATTTTCAGATTCTGCATTATGCTGAAATCTTGGTAATTTTCTTCTTGCCACTCTCCTACTTTATTTATAAATTATTGATTATCAAATACTTATATGTTTTCACTTATAATACTTTTAGTATTTATATTTTTTATTATATTATTGAAACAAATTTACTTTTAATAATATAATACATTTAAAACTATAAATTTTCTAATTCGGCTACTATGTAGGTACTGCCGCCTACATAAATAAAGTCATCTTTTTGAGCCAAATTCTTAACAAATTCAAGTGCTTCATTCACGCTGAGAATTGAATATCCTGATATTCCATGCGACTCAGCTATTTTCATCAAATTCTCAGCAGGCATAAAACGAGGGTTTTCAGCTTGACAAAAATAGTAAATCCCATCTTTTGGAAATAAATCAAGAATTTCGTCTATGTTTTTATCTTTCACAAAGCCAAGAATAAAATACTTATTCTTAACTTTAAGCTTTGATATTTGAGCCAAAACATTTTTTATTCCATGCTCGTTGTGACCAGTATCACAAATGGTCAATGGAGATTCTGATAAGATTTGCCATCTGCCTTTCAAACCTGTTAAATCCACAACATTTGAAATGCCGTTTTTAAGAGCCTTATCAGAAATTTTGAAACCAATTTTATTGAGAATCTGAATACTTTGAATCACGCCTGCAATATTTTTGAGCTGATAATTACCAATCAATTGTGACGATAAATTTTCATACAACAAAGTTTCTTCTACCCCATCTACTGAAAAAACATCAACTATCAACTTAGTTGATTGGCTATCCTTTTCAATAATATTTAGGTTTTCTGAGGCAAAATATATTGCAGAATCTGTTGTTTGTGCCTTTTCTAAAAAAACTGGTTTTGTTTCTTCATTGTATTCTGAAATTACAACTGGTACTTTTGGTTTAATAATACCTGCTTTTTCGCTGGCAATTTTTGGTAAAGTGTCACCCAAAATATTTACATGGTCAAAACCAATGTTGGTAATGACACAAAGTTCGGGTGTAATAATATTTGTTGAGTCAAGTCTACCACCAAGACCTACCTCAATTACAGCTATATCTACTCTTTCTTTAGCAAAAAAATCAAATGCAATTCCAACACTCAACTCAAAAAAGGATGGTTGTAGTTGTTCAATAAAGTCTTTATGCTCTTGAACGAAAGAAATTATATTCGCTTTTTGAATTGATACACCATTTATTCTGAATCTTTCCGTATAATCTTTCAAGTGTGGAGAGGTATAAAGACCTGTTTTATATCCAGCACTTTGCAAAATTGCGGAAAGATAATGTGATGTACTACCTTTCCCGTTAGTACCTGCCACATGAATTGTTTTAAACTTTAAATGTGGGTTTCCTAAATATTCGGAAATTTTCAAAATGTTAGTCAAATCACCCTTAAATGCTTTTTCACCATCTCGATGAAAAACAGGGAGTAGTGAATATAAATAATCTATGGTTTCTTGATACGTCATTCGAGAAATAAACTTTAGCACAAAGCTAAGAAGATAGTAGCAAAACAGAAAATGTATTTGGTTGAATAAATGACAAATAAAAAAGGGCATCCGCTTGGATGCCCTTCAATTTTATCTTAAATCAGATTAATTACCCGATTGAATATTAATGGTAATCGTTCCAGTTGCTCTCGGCGGTGGTGTGCCTTCAGGAGAAAGCACAGAACTAAGTTTTTGTTGAATATAATTTTTGTAAAAGTTCTGTACTGATGGACTAACCGTTGATGAAATTACGCTGATACCAACCACATCGCCTGAATCGTCAACTGTAACTTTAAAAACAATTTTACCAGTTTCGGAAGAACCATCATTAGGTAAAGATAATTTTCTTTTACTCCACCCACTGAGTCCACCAATTGAAGCACCAGATCCTCCACCTTTACCAGGCTTGCCCATCATACTTTTTCCATCGGGTGTTCCTCTTGGGTCTCCTTTATCACCGACTTCTCCTTTTGTTCCATCACCGTTATTATTTCCGCCAATGCCATCTCGTGTACCGATTGTTCCATTTGAAGAGCTATTTGATTTCGCTCCACTTCCAGAACCCGTTCCACCTTTTTTCATTATCGAACCTTCTTCAACTGAACGCTTCACTGGTTCTGGTTTCGGTGGTTCTACTTTTGCTGGAGCTGGTTTAGCTTTTGTCTCAACTGGTGTTGGTTTTACTACTGGCTTAGTCTCAACCTTTTTTACAGGTTTATTATTTTCTTTTTCAGTTACAGGACTTTTCTCATCATCAGCCGTAATCACTGGTTTTGCAGGAGCTTCCTTCACTTTCACCTTTTCAACTTTCTCGACAGGTGGTGGCGTAACGATAGGCTTTGTTTTCAATGGCTTTGCCTCGGCCTCATCTTTTTCAGAAGGTTTTACATCATAGTTATTTGGTGAAACATTGGCTTTGTTGGTTGTTTGAATATCGCCACTCCCAACTAAGTCAACACCATAATTGAGTTCGACTCCCTCTGCTTCTTCAGGCGGTGTGTACATCAATTCTAAAAAAAACAGTAAACCCAAAAATAAAGCATAGATAACTAAACTTAATAAAAAAGCAGTAGTCTGATTTTGCTTATTTTCGTTATCAAGTGATGCTGATTGCATATAATAATTTTTTTAAATTTATAATATTACTAATGCTTAATCTAAGCAAAATTTAACTTATTATGTTCTCTACTTTGTTGAAATAAATTTTCAATTGAATTTTTCACGATTGGACTTGTTAATATTTCTCCAATCTTATTCATAAAATCGTTGTCAGATACATTACTTAACTTTTCATCGTTGTTAAAATGATTAACTATATCAACTGGAAAACGCCCTGTTTCACTATATTCGGCAACTGTTAATATTTTACGTCTAAAATGGCCTAATTTAGGGGCAATAACAAATAATTTATATATCGCTGCGATTTGAGGAGGATTTCCTTCAATATAAGCATTAACAGCTTCTGTATCTAAAATTAATTCACCAGAGGTTTGTTCGACTAATCCCGTTTTAAGTTCATTAAGATAGTCTAATGCTGATTTTTGTTTTTCTTCTTTAAAAGAATAATTTTCCCATATATTATTATTCATATTGTCAAAGTTATTGTTATTGGTAAATGGTCTGAATATTTTTCATCTGGTCTATAATACTTTTTTAAGATAGGCTGCCCTGCGATTGACGTAATAATTTTTGTTGACTTTTTTGTTATGTGTTGTTTTAGTTCTGGTCGTAACAAAACTTGGTCATAAATATTCCATTCATGTGAAACATGTCCTGATGTTCTATGATAAAGAGTTCCAAACGGAACTGATTCATCTCCTAAAAAATTCCACATAGGATTATAAAAATACTTGTAAAATGTTCCATCTATTTCTCTCCCATCTTTTTCTAATTCTAAATATTCCAAATCTTGTAATGCGTGAATCCCATTCGATGCAACCATCCCATGTTCAAACGGGTTCATATTAAAATCTCCAATTAGAATAGAATTAAAACATTTTGTATCTTGCTCAACTATAGCAATATCTCTGGAAAAATTTACGCACTCTAAAGCAAGACTATTTTCTGACCAATTTACTTTTGAATAGAAATGAACTGGAAAAAGATTAAACTTAATAATACCAGGAATATTGATAAAAAAGGCAGACCAACGTGTACTTCTAAAAAGTTTATGTTTAAGTTGAAAAACCGTTGGTGAAAACCTTGAAATTACTTTAACTCTAAAGTCTTCGTTTGGAATTATATTGTACGTCGAAGTCAGCTTAATTTTAGATTTACTAATAAAGTCAAGTAAAATATCGTCCACAATGTTCTCTCTTTTATTATTCTTACTTTTTTGAGATTCTGCAAGCAAAAGAATATCTACGTCATTTTCATTAACGAAATCTACAAGAATATCACCTAAATCAGTATTATTATTTATATTCCAAAACGCTATAGTCATTTTTATTCTAAGTTATGACAATCATCTAAATTTCATTAATAAAAAAACCTGTAAGTGTTGCTTACAGGTTTTTGATATAAAACGAATAGATTAGTTAGCTTTGATAATTGCAGGTCGTTCTCCAATTAGCTTTGTATGTTTTTCGGCAAGCTGTGTAGCTTCAGCATAAGAACTGGCTTCGGCAGCAACTACTTTTGATAATTCACCTACTTTAACAACACTTGGAGAGAAACCATTCTTTTGAAGAATAGATTGCAATTTTTCTACGTTTTCTAAACTTTTAAAAACACCTGAAACAATCAAATAACGCTTTTCAGAATTATTTATTGTTGAAACTACTGTCTCAACGGTTGGTTTTGCAATTGGTTTTGTAGCTTCTGGTTTAACCTCAACTGTTTTTGGAGCAAGCTCAACTTTTGTAACTGGTTTTGCTGGTTCTGGTTTTAGCTCAGTTGTAGCTAAAGGTTTTTCATCAAAATTAGGTTTGATGATTTCAGTTTCTGTAATAGGAGTTTTAACAGCAACTTTCTGAACTACTTCCTCTTTTTTAGGAATATAGTCGAGTGGATTAAAACTACTTTTAGCAGTACTGCTGCTACTTTTTGGACCTGCGAAAAGAACAACAAATAGGCCTGTCGATAAAAGTAAAATTGGAACAGAATAAAGTGCGTAAGTCCAACCAACCGATTTTCTTACGGCCGTACTTGAATAAGATGATTTGTGAAGCAACAGTTCTTCTGTATCTTCTTCAAAATTTTGACTGTATGTATATTTCTCTTTTGCGATTTGGCGTGGAAATAAACTATCAAAACCGAAACTTTCACTATAAAAATTATTCTTTCTATCTGGCTCGAAAACTAAACTGTTTTCTTCATTCAACACAAAATTTCCAACTTTATCAAAACTAAATGTTTTTTCGGTGGCCAATGAATCTTTGATATCGGTAACGAAAGATTGAATTTTTCGTTTTGCTTCATCAATGGTTACACTCTCACGGCGAGAAATATGTGTAGCCAGCAATCCATCATCTTGTTTTAAAATCTCATTGAAAGCAATTCTTTTTTGTGGTGGCATTAATGAGCCACTAATTTCATTGAAACTTGAGGGTAAATAATTTGCGATAAAAGCCCCAAAGTTTGGTACGGTCACGTAATCGTGTTCGTATAATAAGGTACGGATATGGTCAGCAACTGGTCTCATAAGAGATATTATAAATTTGGAGTCCTTTGTAATGCTAAGTTAAAACGAAAAATTGACTCCTACAAGAAAATTCAAACCTTGTTGCGGATAATAGAGATAGCGTTCGTATTTCTTCCCTAAAATGTTATTCAATTTAACAAAAGCGGTGAATTGCTTCCCGAAAAGGTAATCAAATTCGGCATTCATATCAAAAATCGCTTTATTGGTGACGAGTGCATTTGTGGTTGGATTTTTAGCGAAGGTTTTTCCGATGTAAGCCAAGTCTAAATTAGCGATTAGTCTATCCGAAACGATTAAAGTGTTTCCCCACTTAACCGTGAGGAGTGGACGATGGAATGGTTTTTCGTAAGCTCTTCTTTGATAATGATTGATTTCTGTGCGAAGATATGTACGCCAGATTTGAGCTGGTTGGTAGTTTAATTGTACATTCACATTCACATATTGTGTTTTTAGACTATCGTACAAAACCGCAAATTTTGCAGTATCGGCCAAAATTTCGTTGGCTTTTGGAGCATAATTATTGAAATAATACAAGTTTTTGTAATACCCCATTGAGCCTCTAAAATTGAAACTTAGCCCAGAAACAATGTCGCCTTTACCACCAACGTAGTATTCCTGCAATTTTTCTGTATTTAATAATTGAGTTTGCGGTTTTAAGTATGGGTTTTCTGTCAAGAAACTACCCAATGTATTACGAATAATATCGCCATCATATCCTGCAAAAACATAAATCAAGCTTGGAAATTTATAAGTAAGTTCAACTGTCGGATATCCTTTTGTGCGATTGATTTTCTTCACTTCATCAAATTCATTGACCGCTTTGTAACCGATACTTGCCCCAAAACGATTGAGATTTACTTTAAATGATGGCTCAACTCTGAATAAATTTCTTTTGTCAACTTCTCCGTCGCTGCGTTGTGCCATATTGGCATCGGCATCGACAACTGCAATAAATTTATCTTCAATAATTGGGAAATAGGCATTGAAAGTTGTTGTCCAATCGGTTTCTTGAGCAGCGTAGTTGTCTTTTAACGAACGAATATTTGTTTTCAAAGCATAATCGACTCTTGGATTTGGAGCAATGTTTTCAAAACCAACATTGAAATTTAATGTGTTTAGAATCTGACGAATTTCTTTACGGTCAAATTCAACTCTTGGACGCTTATACCCATAAAAATAATATTGGTCTCGATTGTAGGAAAGGCCGCCATTAATTTGAAATTTCTCAGCCAAATATTTTCCCGTTAACTCTGCTTTGTCATACATATTTGCGGAGTTTTTATCATCGACAGGGCCACGACTTGTTGAGTTGTGCATGGCATGAACCCCAAAAATCATTTTACTATCTTGAGCAGAATTGACATACAATTCTCCAAAAATTCTTCCAAAATTACCAGCTCCGAGACTTACATAATTATTGTATTTTTCTTTCTCTTCTTTCTTTTTTCCTCCATCGGGAGAAACCACAGTTGGATTAAATTTAACCTCTTCTATTCCCTTTAACTTACGGTCGAAGAAAGAATATTTCATCTGACGGTCTTCGGGATTTTGTTTTATGGGAGGAATTTTTTCAAAGACACGATTGGCTGGTGGAAGCTCCACTTTACGGTCTTTTGTGATTACGATGTCATCATCTAATTGTGCAAAAACACTTGTACTTTTTATTAAAACTACGCCCAAAATTGACATAATTCTAAAAACCTTAAAATTATTGAGCGGTAACGAGTTATTTATTTTGAGGAAATTCATGTTTTTAAGTTTTTTTTAAGTTTACCCACTTAACTTATTGATTATGAGACTTTAAGAAAAAGACAACTAACAGCTTAATCTTTGTTTTCGATTTCTTTTAGTTTCTTCTTAGCGGCATCGATAGTATCGGGAGTATCAGAATTCTCAATGACTGATTTAAGCGTTGCTTTAGCCATAAAATAATCGTCCAAACCAATATAATTTTCCGTAATAAGCAAGAAACTTTTCTCATACCAATACACAAATTCTGAGAAATCTTGGGCTAATTCTTGTAAGGTTTTTATCGACTCTTTGTATTTTCTCGACTTATACTGCATCTCACCGATGAAGTATTTCGCCTCCGCTCCATTGTTATCTTTGGCCATTGCAATGGTTTTCTTAAACTCTTCTTCGGCTTTTTGATAATCAGCTTTTTGCATATACGCTTTTCCGAGTTGAAGTTGGGCTTTGTTAGTGGCTCCCATAACAATGCTTCCGCCATTATTGATAATTTCACGACAGAATACCATTACAGAGTCTTGATTACCCGTTGTATAATATGCATCCGCTAAACCTTGCCATGCCGTCACAATATCTCTTTTGTTTTGAGAAGTGACTAATACAGTTCTATAATTTGTAATAGCATTTCGGTAACTTTTGTTTGACACTTCAATGGCTGCTGCACGCAATGCAGATTTTGTTACGAAAGTTGTGCGGTTATCGGCAATGACTTGACTATAAAACTTCAAAGCATTCGGTTTATCATTTGAAATATAATATGAGTCAGCAATGTAGTATTTTGCTTCAAAGCTGTTGGTGCTATTTGGGTAGTTCCTGATGTATTTTTGTAGAGCCGCAATAGCTTTATCGTATTTTTCATTCAAATATAAGTTTTTGGCCGACTCATACTCTAAATTTTCAACCGAACCATTGGCAGGGTTTACTTTCTTGTATTCATCAACTACCGTAGAAAAATCTTCTGGACGACCAACGGAATTTAGGCTTTCTTGCAAACCTAATAAAGCATTGTCCGCTTCATCTGACGCCCCGTAACGTTGTAGAATAACTTTATAATCAATGATTGCCGCTTCAAAGTTTTTCAAATTTGAATACGCCAAAGCTCTTTTTGCCAAAGCTTTAGGCATTAAAGCACTTTTTGGACGTTCATGAACCATTTTACTCAAAATGGTAATAGCACTTTGATTATTTCCTTTGTCAAGTTCTAAAGCACCACTTTGATAAAGAGCATCGTCAACTAAACGAGAATTTGGATATTGTGCAGAAAGTCTATCAAAAAGTTGTTGAGCTTCTTGATTTTTGCCCAAAAAGGTTAGTGTAAGTGCTTTCTGGTACATGGCGTAATCTTTCTCTGTCTTATTTTCTTTGATTGCTTGGTCATAATATGTGATCGCATCATTATAATTTTTTGTTGCCAAATAGCAATCTCCGATTCTTACCAAAGCATCTTCAAAATTTTGTCGACTGCTTTCATCTCGCTTTCCTTTCAAAAACTCTTTAAAATAATTACTTGCTTGTTTATAGTCTTTGTTATTATAGTTTAAGTAAGCCAGTCCATAGCGACTCTTTTGTCTCAGAACTTCATTCGAGCCATTGATAACATCTTTATACAAAGCTTCAGCTTCAGGAGATTTAATCGCATATGCGGCTTCAGCTTTCCAAAACTGTGCGTTATTCTTTAGTTCACCATCAATTGATTGCGACAATGATTTATCAAAATACTGAATGGCACGGGTGTATCGCTCAGCATTAAAATCTAATACTCCTTGATTGTAGCAAAGGCGTTGGTATGCCAAGTTGATTTTGCTGGTACGTTTCTTTAAGCCCTCTATGTAAGAAATTGCTTGTGAATAATTGTTTGAGTCGAAAAGTACATCGCTCAAAATTTCATTTACCTCATCTTCATATTTTCCATTGGGATAATTTTTAAGATAATCTTGTAATTCATTGATTCCCTGTTGATTATTTCCTAAATCAATGGCTACTTTAGCATAATTAAATTGAGCTTCTTCTTTGATTATTTTATCATAATTTGCCGTTTTTGCACGGTCAAATGCAGCTAAAGCTGCATTCAAATCATTGACTTTCAATGAAGAAATACCTAAATAATAAGCCGCTTGTTGACCAATTTCAGTATTTTGTGCAGCAATTTTCTTGAAATTTTCAACTGCTTTGTCAAAAATATTGGTTTTATATAAACTGTAAGCATGTCGGAAAGTAACTTGATTTGAGACAGCTCCACGTCTAAAATTTCTGAATTTATCATAATACTTTGCTGCTTTCACAAAATCATCTTTGAAATAGCAAACCTCAGCCGTTACTAAACAAATATCGTCTATTTTTTTTCCATTCGGTTTTTCGATGATTGGTTCGGTATAGGCTAAAAGTTCATCATTCTTCTTTTGTACATACAAAATATTAGCAATCCAATTCGGGATTTCTATTCTATATGGATTCACATTTTCAACCCTTTTTAAATCAGTGAGTGCAGCATCATAATTTTCATTTTTATAATTTATCACACCTGCATAATAGGCAGAATGTGATTGATAATCCGATGCAACTATTTTTACCTCATTGAAAATTGGCAACGCTCGCTGAAAATTATTTGTTTGATAATAAGATACCGCCAATTTATATTTCATTTCGAGCAATTGCTGACTATCACTCGCATCAATCGTGGCTTTTTCGAGATAGACTATAGCTTTGTTATAATCTCCTTGATCGTAGAAATATTTTCCTAAATCATTATAAATAACTTTGGCTTTTGGGTGGTCGGAGTGATTGACCACAAAACGCTCAATTTCAATATCGGCATCTATGGCTTTTGCATATAAACCTGATAATGCAGAATAGTACTCAGCATTGGTTAAATTGAACTCATTTTCTTTGAGCGTTTTTTCGGTGAGCTGTATATAATGCTTGAATTCTTCACGGGAAGCTGTGTAAACTTTTTTCTGAAAAAGTTCGATTCCTTTGTTGTAGTGAGATTCGGGGTCAGTGTATGCAAGCGTATTTTGCGAATGCGAAGAATAACTGACTTGCAATAATGTACCGACAAGCAAAGCGAGACGTCGCCCTGAAACAATAAATTTATTCATGGAATTAAGGATAGTATAACAAAAACCAAGTTAGGTAAAAATATTAAATCAAACAGGATGCCAATTTTATATTTGCGAGAAAAATGAAGTAATTTCATGCAAAAAACGATATTTTTATAAAAAAATTGTTTACCAAGTTTCAACAACAAACAAATCCTTAATTTTCGATGAAAAAAACACTTTTTAGGCAACTCCCACTTTTTTTATTACTGATTGGTATAAAATTCAGTTTTGCAAAAACTCCTGACGAAACCACAATTCCAAAAACCAATATTGCTTATGAACTTGGTATGTCTGAACCTTGGACACACTATTTTGAAGTAAGTATGACTCTGAGCGATATTGAAAAAATCGATGCGTTAAACAAAAAAGATTACGTAGATTTCAAAATGCCCGTTTGGACTCCTGGTTCTTATTTAATTAGAGAATACGCTAAAAATGTAGAATCGGTAAAAGTCTCCGATGGCAAAAAAGAGTTAAAGTTTGAAAAAATTAGTAAAAACACTTGGCGGGTTTACGGTAAAAATTCAAAAATAATAATTAGTTATAAAGTTTATTCTTTTGAGCTGAGCGTAAGAAATAGTTTTTTGGATGATTCGCATGGTTATCTGAATGGTGCGAGTATGTTTTTGTATGTACCCGAATTGAAAATGTCACCGTCGGTGCTGACAATCAAACCATACAAAAACTGGAATACTATTTCGACTGGATTGAAACGAGTTTCTGAAAAAGATTTCACTTATTTCTCACCAGATTTTGATATTTTAGTCGATAGCCCCATCGAAATTGGCACTCATAAAGTTTTGAATTTCAAGGCTTTGGGCATTCCGCACGCTATTGCTTTATATAGTAATGCTCCACTTCTCGCAGATGAAAAATTGACGGTTGAAACTTTTAAAAAAGTAACAGAAGCAGCTGCAAGCGTAGTTGGCGAGCATCCCTGTGAAGACTATACGTTTATTATTCATCAATTACCTGGCATCGGTGGCGGACTCGAACACTTAAATTCTACAACTTGTCAAACTTCGCCGAGTGCTTACATGAATGAAGGTACTATGAAAAATTCAATGAGTTTGATTGCTCATGAGTATTTTCATCTTTGGAATGTAAAACGTATTCGACCAATAGCACTTGGGCCATTCGATTACGAAAACGAAAATTATACGCACATGCTTTGGGTTTCGGAAGGTATTACTTCTTTTTATGAAGATAATATTTTGCTACGTGCTGGAATTTATACGCCCGACGATTATATCAAACGTGAACAAATTGCCATTAGTGGCATTGAAAATCAAGCAGGAAATGCTGTTCAACCAGTAGCCGAAGCAAGTTGGGATGCATGGATTAAATATTATCGACCAAATGAAAACTCAAGAAATAGTACAATTTCTTATTATGATAAGGGTGGCGTTTTGGGAGCATTATTAAACGTTTATATTTTAGGCGAAACCAAAGGGCAAAAATCACTCGATGATGTATTTCGCTATCTTTGGAATGAATATTATAAAAAACAAAGAAGAGGTTTTAAAGATGAAGAATTTCAAAAGGCTTGTGAATTAATAGCTGGAAAAAACATGGATTCGTTCTTCAACAAATACGTTTGGAAAGCCGAACCAATTGACTATAATGAATTTTATAAGTATGTTGGAATGACGCTAAACAAAGAAATTGACTCAAACACACCATTTTTAGGTGTAGCAATTGCAAACGGTCGAATTTCAAGTGTTCAACGAGGAACGTCTGCTTATGATGGCGGATTAAATGTAAATGATGAAATCTTAGAAATCAATGGGATGCGAACAATGAACCCAACAGCGGCAATTTCTGACAAAAAAGTTGGAGATAAAGTTGCGGTAAAAGTCAAACGTTTCGGACAAGAATTTACGTATGATATTGTTCTAAAAGCAAATCCAGCGATTAAGTTTAAACTTGAAAAAGTACAAAATCCAACGCCTGAGCAAGAAGCACTTTATAAAAAATGGTTATTTATTAAATAATTATTTTCTAACAAAAAAGCTCGCATCGCTGCGAGCTTTTTTGTTAATCTACTGAATCTAAAATCAATTCAAAGTCGTCGGCCATCTGCTTAAATCTTGTCACGACTTTTTCCATAAAAGTATCGCCAAGCATTTCCTCAATTTCATCTTCTCCCGACACATCATATTCACTAACTTTGTATGTCTGTTCGTACATACCTGCTTCAAACTTTATGATGAATTTATTGTTCCATACAAAGAGGGAAGCTTTACAAAAATTATTGGGAATCTCTTTTATAAATTTCATTTTCGAATAATTTGTTGATTGAAATGCAATGTTACGAAAGTATTTCCAATTCAAAAAACAAAACTTAAATATTTTATTATACAAACTATAAATTAATAATGAAAAATACTTTTAATACTTTTAGAATTATTTATATTTTCTTGCCTATTATTACGTTATATGGCTGTGGAAGAGCAAAAAAAGATACGGAACTATTTTTTATACAAGGAAATGTGGCGTATAAGAAAGGAAACTACGAAGAAGCCATAAAGTTTTATAGCGAAGCAATTGAAAAAACACCAAAATTTGCGGATGCGTATAATAACCGTGGAAGAGTAAAACTTGAATTAGACAATTTGGAAGGTGCAATTCAAGATTTTGAAAAAGCAGTCGAAATTGATGACAAGTTTTACATGGCAAAATTCAACTTAGCAGAAGCCTATTCAAATACTGACAAGTTAGAAGAATCGTTGATTCTATTGAAACAAATTTCAAATCAATACAAAGATTCTTCATTTTATTATGTCACACTCAGTAATGTGTTTATTCAAAAAAATAATTTTGCAGAAGCCAATTCTAATTTAGCGGTTGCTTTAAAATTAAATCCTAAAAACGATAAAGCTTACACCAATTTAGGATACATACAATATGCCGATAAAAATTATGATGCAGCAAAACAAAATTTTGAAAAAGCTATAAGCTTAAATGCAAAGCAGGATTTTGCACTCAATAACCTAAGTTTAATTTATGCTCAAAAAGAAAACTACGCAAAAGCACTCGAAACCGTAGAAAAAGCGATTGAATTAAACAAAAATGAAATCTACCAAAATAACAAAGCTTATTATTTACTAAATTTAGGTAAACTCGAAGAAGGTAAAAAACTATTAGATTTGGTTCTTGAAAAAAATAAAAATAGTGCTTGGGCTTTCAGAAATCTCGGACTGTATTTTCTGAAAACTAATGATTTATCAAGTGCTAATGAAAACTTTTTGAGATCAGATAAAATTGATCCGACTGTCGAATTGTTAAATTACTACTTGGGCCTAACACAACAAAGCCTCGGAAATAAATCCAAGGCTTGTGAATATTGGTCAGTTGGTCAGAAACTCAATGAAACAAAGTCGATTGAAATGTTAAGCAAAGTTTGCAAATAATTTTTTGTATTCGGTAAATACCTCCACATTTCGAGAGCCATCCACTTCCACTTCAATCACAACTGGTCGGTTCGTTTTTTGGTGAAGCAAGTTTAATGCATTTTCGAGACTTGCTTCATCATCAACTTTAAGGTATTGAACATCATTTTCTTTACAAAAATAGTCAGCCGAACTATTTTGTTTGGTTTCAAAATATTCCCCAACTTCTGGCTGTTTACTTGGCCCGTCGATTATCCTAAAAATATTTCCTCCGTGGTTATTTATTAATATAACTCTCAGATTATCAGGCAGATACGAATTCCAAAAGGCATTTCTATCATAGAAAAATGACATATCCCCTATCAAACAAGTGACAATTTTATCCGTTTTCAAAGCACTTCCAACAGCTGAACTAAGTGAACCATCAATGCCACTTGTGCCTCTATTAGCAAAAACTTCTACATTTTTACCCTTTTCTAAGCCTATGAGATTTGAATATCGCACTACCATACTGTTAGCAACGTGAAATATCGAATTCTCAGGCAGTTTGTCAATCACATTTCTGATTACTTTAAACTCACAATAATCGGCACCGTTCAAAAAGCTATTCAGTTTTTGCTTCGCTTTTATACTTGCTTCATTCCAACATTCAAAATATTGGTTATCTGCATCTTCATCACCATCTTTAAATTTCAAAAAATCTAAATCTTCAAAAAGTTGCTTGAAAAAATATTCAGGAGAAACTTCAATTTTATGAGTCAACGTTTGGAATGGGTCAATTAAATCTGGATTCTCTTGAATATGGAAATGATAAGTTGGTCGATTGTTCCGAATAAATATCTTTAGATTTTTAGAAATGACAGACTTTCCGCAAGTTATTAGTAAGTCAGGTTTAAGCTTTCTTTTAAACTCTTCATTTTTGGAAGATAAAAATACATCCGCCAAAATTGGGTCAATATTACTTACATTCGAAATAATATCAGTAATTACAGGAACTCCCAACTCTTCCGAAAACTTCTGCAAAGTATCATTCAATTCTGAACTTTGGCGATGCCCAACTACAATTAATTTATTTTCACAACTTTGCCAAATTTCTTTAAAATCATTCCAAAACTGATTCGATAGTTTTTTCTCTATCTCGGTATTGGTAATAATTCTCACATTTCTGTCAAAAGTAATTTCTTCTTCGGCAGTCGGATAAAAGGGTTCTCTAATCGGAACATTGATATGCACAGGTCCCTTCGGATGAATTTGAGCAAGATTTATTGCTTCGTTCAAAACACGTTCAATTTGCCAAACAGCATCTGCATTCGTATAATCAGCGAGCAATTCAAAACTCTTTTTTACATGTTTTCCATAAATTTCTCTTTGAAAAATGGTTTGTCCATCATATTGATGAATCCATTCAGCAGGTCTATCAGCAGTAAGAACAATTAACGGAATTTCTTGAAAAAAAGCTTCGGCAATAGCTGGTGCAAAATTATAAGCTGCCGTTCCCGAAGTACAAACCAAAGCCACGGTTTCTCCAGTCGCCTGAGCCATTCCCATTCCAATAAATCCAGCCGAGCGTTCATCGCTAATACTGAAAGTTTCAATGTCTGGGTGGCGTACCATCGAAATAGTCAGAGCAGCACTCCTCGAACCTGGACAAAGAATTGTGGTCTTTACATTTTTCTTTGAAAATATTTCTGCAATATTATGAATCGGTTGTAAAATTGCCATTTCAAAAATTATTTTTATGAAAAGAAACAAAAAAAGGCACGTTAAACGCACCTTTTTATAATTATTTTTACATTTGAAATGATTGAATCTCAATCATACAAATCTTGATTTTAACCTAAATAAGCTTTTAAAGCCTTACTTCTTGAAGTTTGACGTAAACGGCGAATCGCTTTTTCTTTAATTTGACGTACACGCTCACGAGTAAGGTTAAATTTCTCACCAATTTCTTCGAGAGTCATAGCTTGCTCACCATTCAGTCCAAAATAATAAGTGATAACTTCAGCTTCACGCTGTGTCAAAGTTGACAATGCTCTCATTACCTCTCTACGGAGTGAGTCATCAATCAATCCTTGGTCAGGTTTTACTTCACTATCATTTTCGAGTACATCCAACAAACTATTTTCTTCTCCTTGTACAAAAGGAGCATCAACCGATACATGGCGGCCAGAAATTTTCAAAGTATCAATTACTTCAGCAGCTGTAATTTCCAAAACCTCTGCTAATTCTTCTGGCGATGGCTCTCTCTCAAATTTTTGCTCCAAATCAGAGAAAGTCTTTGAGATTTTATTTAATGAACCAACACGATTTAATGGAAGACGAACAATACGAGATTGTTCGGCCAAAGCTTGTAAGATGGACTGACGGATCCACCAAACGGCATAAGAGATAAACTTAAAACCACGAGTTTCATCAAACCTTTGTGCGGCCTTAATCAAACCTAAGTTTCCCTCGTTAATCAAATCGCCCAATGACAAACCTTGATTTTGATATTGTTTCGCCACCGAAACCACAAAACGTAAGTTTGCTTTTGTTAAACGCTCTAACGAATATTGGTCTCCATCTCTAATTTTCTGTGCAAGAATAACTTCCTCATCGGGAGTTAGCAAATCTACTTTACCAATTTCTTGGAGGTACTTATCGAGAGATTGACTCTCACGATTGGTAATTTGCTTACTAATTTTTAGCTGACGCATATCTTATTTTTAACGGGCAGTTGCCCAACAGATTTCTATTATAACGTAAAAAACTTAAATACCTTGACTTATAGAACAAATAAAATTTGTTAAATGTTCATATCTGAATTGGTTACTGGTTATTGGGTAATTAGTTACTGGTTTTATTTGACACTGGTAATTGTTTAAAAAACTTATATACAATTACCAGTAACTTATAACTAATCAACCTATATCCAAATTACTTTTTCTCTGGTCTTGGTAAAAGGGCTTTTCTTGACAAACGGAATTTTCCAGTTTTCGGGTCAACTTCAAGTAATTTTACTTGTAATTCTTCACCGATTTCTAAAACGCCATCCATACTTGGTAATCTTTCCCATGAAATTTCAGAAATATGAAGTAAACCTTCTTTTCCTGGCATAAACTCAACGAAAGCACCAAATGGTTGAATTGATTTTACTTTTGCATCGTAAACTTCGCCCACTTCTGGTGTAGCTACAATACCATAAACTCTCTTCTTAGCTTTGTCCATGCTCTCACCGTTTGATGAGAAAATAGAGACATAACCTTTACCATCTTTTTCTTCGATAGTGATGGTTGCACCAGATTCACGTTGAATCTCTTGAACAATCTTACCGCCTGGTCCGATTACAGCTCCAATAAATTCTTTATCAATAACGATAGTAAACGCACGTGGAGTATGAGGTTTCAATTCTGGTCGAGACACAGCAATTGATTCTTTCATTTTTCCAAGAATATGGATACGTCCTTGTTTCGCTTGCATCAATGCTTGCTCTAAAACTTCAAACGATAAGCCACCGATTTTAATATCCATTTGACAAGCTGTGATACCATCTTCAGTACCAGTTACTTTAAAGTCCATGTCACCCAAGTGGTCTTCATCGCCTAAGATGTCAGATAAAACCGCCCATTTTCCAGTTGCATTATCAGTAATTAAACCCATTGCAATACCCGAAATTGGAGCTTTAATTGGCACACCTGCATCCATCAAAGCCAAACATCCTGCACAAACAGTTGCCATTGATGACGAACCATTTGACTCAAGAATATCTGAAACCACACGAATTGTGTATGGATTTTCAGAATCTGGCGGAAGAATTTTCTTTAAAGAACGTTGAGCCAAATTTCCGTGTCCAATCTCACGACGACCAGCCCCACGATTAGGCTTAATTTCGCCAGTTGAAAAACCAGGAAAATTATAGTGCAAGAAAAACTTACTGTATCCAGAAAGCATTACTTGGTCAACAATCATTTCATCAAGTTTCGTTCCGAGCGTTGCTGTTGTCAATGATTGTGTTTCACCTCTTGTAAACAATGCTGCACCGTGAGCCGAAGGCAAGAAATCTACTTCGCAAACAATCTGACGTATCTCGTCGAGTTTACGACCATCAAGTCTTGTACGCTCATCAAGCACCATGTTTCTTGACGCATAATATTGAATATCACCAAAGTAAGGTTTGATAAATTGCTTTTTCGCAGCCAACTCTTCTTCAGAAAGAGAAGCAATAAATTCATCAAGGATTGCCCCGAACTTCTCTTTTCTTACTTCTTTTTTATTATTTCCTTCTAAACAAACCGCATAAACTTTGTCATAAAGTTCTTTATTCATGCGTTCACGTAGTTCTTCATCATGTGTTTCATGATTATAGACACGCTTTTCTGTTTTTCCAACGGCAATTCCAAATTCTTTTTGGGCATTCACTTGCACAATAATAGCCTCATGAGCAATCTTAATTGCTTCAATCATTTCCTCTTCTGTACAAAGGTCTGCCTCACCCTCAACCATGATGATATTATCAACTGTACCTGCAACGATTAAGTCTAAAGAAGCTGATTTTATTTCAGTTGAAGTTGGGTTTACAACATAGTTACCATTTACTTTTGCTACACGTACTTCTGAAATTGGACCATTAAATGGAATATCAGAAACCGCAATTGCAGCCGAAGCAGCCAAGGCAGCAAGAGCATCTGGTTGAATTTCAGCATCAGCTGAAATCAAAGTTACGATAACCTGAACTTCTGCATGGTAATCTTCTGGGAAGATAGGGCGTAAAGCACGGTCAATTAAACGACTGATAAGAATTTCATTGTCAGAAAGTCTTCCTTCACGACGTTGGAAGCTTCCAGGGATTTTTCCCGCTGAACCAAATTTTTCTTGATAATCAACTGATAAAGGTAAGAAGTCAGTTCCTTCTTTGTGTTCTTGAGCAGCTACAACTGTTGCTAAAAGCATTGCGTTGCCGCTTCTCACCACTACTGAACCATCGGCTTGTCTTGCAAGTTTTCCAGTTTCGAGGGTAATCACTTTGCCATCGGGCATTTCGATGGTCTTAGTGTGAATGTTAAACATTTTTTAGTTTAAGATTAAAGCCACGTATCCGCTTTCGACGTGGTAGTTTGTTATCCGAATTCCGCGGGGATAAAATTGAATATTATTGAAGGTCTTTTTTCAAATAAAAAAATCAGGGAATGCCCAAAAGAGAATTCCCTGAAATGTATTATTACTTACGAATTCCTAATTCGGCAATAATTGCTCTGTAACGAGTAATATCTGTTTTGTACAAATAATCGAGCAATCTACGACGCTTACCTACCAATTTCAACAAACCTGCTCTTGTAGAGTAATCATGCTTGTGAGATTTCAAGTGTTCTGTAAGGTGAGCAATACGAAAAGTAAATAATGCAATTTGCGACTCGGCTGAACCAGTATCAGTCGCCTTTTTTTGGAAGCCTTTTGCAGCAAAGATTTCTTCCTTTTTTTCCGTAGTTAAATACATTTGATGTTAACTTAGATTAATAAATATGAAAAACAACTGCAAAGGTAAGCATTTATTTTCAATAAATAATGAAAATAAAGAACAAAGATTAGAGTAAATGACGAATTATTCGATTGACGAACAACGATATGAATGCAGAATCCCCCGTTTTTTATCAATTTAAACCAAAAATTTGAACAACAAAAAAGCCTTTCTCAATCGGAAAGGCTTTTCAAATAAGCGGTTCGCCGCCCGCAAATGTTCAACTTAAACTTAAAAATCGGGCAACAAAAAAGCCTTTCTCAATCGGAAAGGCTTTTCAAATAACAAATGTTCAACTTAAACTTAAAAATTTTCCAAGTATGAACTTGATGTGACGAAGAAGAGAGCAATACAGCTTCATTTATCAAACTTAATTCACCTTATTTCATTTTTAATGATGCAAATTTAATAAATTTTATTAGATGCAACAAAATAAATATAAATAGATATTTAAAAAGTTGGTGTAAAAAACATATTTTTGTTGGAGTAAACTTAATAATAATGATAACCTTTCACCCTCGATGTGACTCACGGCCGAACCGATTTGGTATGTTTCGCATCTATATTCGCATTACTGAAAACAGAGTCTCTAAGCTCGTAGGTACTGAAATATATATTCCTTCAAAGAATTTATTCTCAACCAAAGCCAAGCATGGCAAGTGGGTTTCTTCTACCGTTGCTAATAGTAAAGAACTCAATGAACAAATCATTTCCGAGCTTGACAAATGGAATAATCAAAACATTGAAGTCCATCATCAAAAACAATTATACGATACGCTCAAAGATAAATTCATTGACGGCCACCAAAATATATTGTTGAGGTACGAGCAATACTGCAGCGTGGCAAATGCTTCAGATAACCGCAAGATGCTGCAAATCATCGAAACCTACGAGCGGGCAATCCTCCACATCAAACGTGCTTACGAAAACATTGATAATTTTCAGCCTCCACACGGAGCCATGAAAATACATAAAATTGTTGTTGAATTTTCAGAACTCTTTGAAAGTATTTCATTCTCTGAAAAACAAATCAGTGATTATTTTGAGCTCAACTTCAATAAAGAAAACCTCGTCGTATTCAAAAACTTTGTGCATTACTACATGAGCCAGAAAGAAGCAATGAATATTTCGCTCGGTTTCATTCGGCATTCACGCTCTAAGGCTAACCAGTTTCTTTCCTGGCACGGAGACGAAACACTTACGTTTGATAAAATCGACCGCAAGATGCTTATCAAGTATGTGGAGTTTCTGGTTCAGAAAACAAAATCCGATGGCGAGAAACTCAAATCAAACAGTGTGATTGATAGTATTCAACGACTGTCGATGATATTTGAGGCGGCGGTCGATGAAGGCATCATTCAATCAAATCCTGCTCGACACATTCCGCTGCCCGAGCGAAACGATGTTATACGGCATCGACTTTCTGATGATAAGATTGAACGCATCGAAAACCTACAAATTGAGCCAACTGATCGTTACCTTTGGCTGGCTCAGAAAATGTTTTTGTTCTCTTACTACAATGCTGGCATTCGCATCGGCGACTGCATCAATCTTCGTTTCTGCAATATCATCAACGAGAGGCTCGAGTATAGTATGTCAAAGACCAAACGCTCAAAATCGGTGAAGCTCTCGGCCAAATCGTTGGCTATTATCAAAGAAATGAAATCTCACTTTTACACCGACCAAAAAGATTATATTTTCAACCTCCTCGACAAAACAAAAAAGTATTTCCATGCGGTTGATGTGGAGGACCGCCGAAAGATGGATATTGAACTAAAAAAAATCCACCAAGGCGACCAAGACACCTCGGCCACGCTCATTCAGCGTTCGCTTAAAACCATTGCCCAAATGATTGAGCACGATGGCGTACTTACCTTTCATATTTCTCGGCACTCGTTTGCTGACCGTGCCAGACGAAAAATGAAAGAATCAAACGGCAAGATAACCATCTACGATATAAAGAACGCTCTGGGCCACACCAAAATAGAAACTACCGAACGCTACATGGCTACATTTGATTATGATTCACAAGACGAAGCCATGAAAGCCGTATTTGATTAATGTACTTTAACTATATCCAAATTTTTGTCAAAATCAAAATAACTTTCTTCAACCATATAACCGCCAAAACTATTTTTTGCTCGATATTTGATATATACTTGAATATGTGGAGTTTTTTTCTTTTTCTGTTTAATTACAAAATACCTTTTATTTTCAATTTCTTCAAAACTATCTGGGTCTTTGAGTTGACTTTTTAATAATTTATAAGAATATCTATATGCCTTATTTAATGAATCTTCTCTTTTTAAATAATATTCATTTTCAATCTCAGCTTGTGATTTATTTTCTCCATTAGTATGTTTATTAGGGTTATTCCAACTATTCATAACATTGACGAATATTGAAAGAATAAAAAAGCCTAATATTACTTTCCACCATTTAATTGGACTATCATCAATTTTAATCATAATACATAATTGTTTAAATACCCTTTCACAAGTAATAAATTAGTAATCTTTTCTTTTGGCAAATCAATATCATCATATTGATTATTATGAGACCTCAACAATACCATATCATCGGGGCGTGTTGGGTGCCTGCGTACATACTTTACCATGCGTTGCTCGGAAGTAATAATAATAAACACTTGACCAAACTCTATTATACTAATATCGGTTATTTGCTTCACAAATACAATAGCACCTGGAAGAATCTTATCATACATACTATCGCCTCTAACCTTAAAACAAAAATCTACATCCTGAATCTCTTTCGGTACACTATAATAATCAGTTGCAAGCTCTTTTGAATCATGAAATAACTGAACATTTCCTGCGGTTACATCAATATCAAAATACGGAACTTTACCTGTCAAATTAGGGGTTTCTACGCTCTTAGTCTTATAAGTAGTTTTACGTTCTTCTACGTGATATTTACCTAAAAATGAGTCAACTTTAATATTCTCTTTTTTTAGTAGTACATTAACTTTTTCAATAATGTCTTCTTGTGGTATTCTCTCTCCATTATACAATTTGTACAATAAAGATGAAGAAATGCCAAGTTCCTCAGCTATTTCTTGTGTCTTAATTCTATTTTCTTCTTGATACTTTTTCAGTATAAGTATCTGACTATCAATGTTTTTCATTTTTATTCTTTGGAAATATAAAAGTTTGTGCATTTTTTTTGCACAATAGTTTTGTACTTGTGTAAATTATTTATACATTTGCACAAGTAACAATATTTATAACAAAAATAGTAACAAAAAAGGAATATGCAAGAGGCTGATAAATTACCACCAGTAAACCAATCGAAGTTTTCACAGGCTGAGATAAAAACCTACTACGAGCAGTTTAACCGTCAGCATGGTTCGGTAGCTAAGGCAATCACTCTTTCGGGTATTCATAAACAAACTTGGCATCGTGCTATGCGTGGCGAACCAGTAAAAACCGAAACGCTTCGTAAAATTAGTCGGGCAAACATGAAAGTAATTACTAACATTCAAAAATCCCTACAAGCACAATGACACATGTTATCACCATCAGCCAAGAAAGTGCCGAGGATTTCTTCAATAGCAAGATAGAGGCAATTACTCAATTTGTGAAGGCAGGTTCAAGAAAATACATGAAACCCAAAGATGCAGCCAATTATTTGACCATCAGTGTGCCAAAACTCAATGAGTATGTAGAGAGAGGAGAATTACCCAGAATAGAGCTTGATGGTAGATTTGTTTTTCACGTTGAAGACCTCGACAAGTTCATGATGAAAAAGAGAAAGCTCGTACCAACAAAAACCCGAAAAGATGGCAAAGAAGTTCGACCCACACCAGTCGGTCAATAAGCTCCAAGAGAAATACGCATTATCAACCAAGGTTAGAGACGAGATAATGAAGATAGTACGCCGAGCATACGTTGAAGGTGGCAACGATGCAATCAAATAACCATCAAATAACCATCAAATAAAAAACCCCCACCATCGGTAGAGGCATTTAGATAAAACTTAATAATAATTACAAATATGAACACAAAAAACCAATTATCCAACCAAACCCTTGATGTATTTCGTCGTTGCGGATTCGTAGTCTATGAAAGCGATGCTATTGTTTCAATCGTCAAATACAACCACGAAGAACCAAAATCACCCATCCTCATTCAACTCGATTACTCAAAACAACATTTGCTAATCATCGAACAAAATATTTTTCAGTATCAAGAGCCAAGACAACCCCTATACAACGCCCCTATTCCACCCGACCCAGCCGATTTTATACAATTGCTCAGTTACACCAAAATTGTCAATCAAACGCTCCTCGGAGCATTAAGCCGTAACTTATAAAAACACTACTCAACACCTCAGCCTACGATAGCCCCATTTTGATGGCCGTTCTATTTATTTGCGGTACGCTCATTCTATTTCTGATGATAGCCGTAAAGCCATCAGAACGAACAAAAGCCCCGATGCACAATTACATAACCAAACGAGAGCTACCCTCAGACGACTACCAAGAGAGAGCCGCAAATTACATCTGGTTGGGCATCATAGCAGGTATTATCATTTACTATTTCATATAGCACCTCCTCGACTTTCATATGATTAGGGAAAGGTTGAATAAAGAAGGCTTCTCACGCCGATGATGTCGGCTATGAGAGTCGGGGAGAAAAATTTTGTAAAAACATGAGCAGAACTAAGATAGATTTTTCTGAACACGAGTTCAGTATAAAAAAAGACGAATTATGTACAATATATGAGCTAAAAAAGCCAAACACGTCTATTCATAAAGTCATTTGGATTTGCGTAGAAGGTGCAACGTTAGTGAAAGGAGACTTTAATCGGTGGTCTTTTTGTAGAGAGTTTCACCCAAAAATTAATGAAAAGTGCAGCGATGGATATTTTGACGAAAAAATACAAATTAGTAGCACACACAAAACTACTGTTTTTGACCAAGAAGTACTTAAAAAGAGAATCCTTGAATACATTGAAGAAACCGAATGTGAGGGAGAGATTTTAAATTTTTTTGAAGATTTAAAAGGTTCTTATGACGAGTACGATTATGCTGAGAATATAAGAAATAATAGGCCATCTGATATTGATTATGAAAGTATTCCAACTGGCGAAACTCGTAGCAATTATTTAAACGCAATTTATGACGCATTCGATGAAATGTGCATTAGAATGAAAAATATTGATAATTAACCAATAAACCAAAAACGGTGGAGGTGAAAGTCCTTCACCACTAAAACAATGCTAAGACCAATCGAATTACTGAAACGCATACCAAAAGGCACATTGATTGTTATCACATCAAAAACAGCACCAGGCACACGCCAAGCAGTTCCCGCAAGAGAAGTAGTAAGGTTTCAAGAATTTTCCTTCAATGATAAATTCAAAGAAAGCCTACAACAATATCAAATAGATTGTACTCAATCACAATTCAGAAAAGACGAAAAAGGCGTACTGACTGAAAAAGAAACAAAAATGCGTTTTTACGAAAACAACATCGAATCAATTACTGTAATATGAGCCTATTAGACAAACTAAAGACCTTACGCCAAGGCGATAGAGTAAAAGTAACATCCTATGCCAAACTACAATCAGGATTACCAAAAATTTACGTAGGAACTTTCAATGATTACGAACCCCGCCGAGGCGATTTTGTTTTCACAGTCAATGTTGACCAAGGCGATACCGATTTACTCGGAAATGCCAAAACAACCAAAATGCAATTTATTAATAGTACCGTTAGAAACATAGAACTTTTATAAATGGAAACAAGACTCAGAACCGCATCCCTTTGCCTAACTGATATACTCGAACAAGCAAAGAAAGGCCACTCGGCATTTAGCCGCTCCGATAAAAATAATAAAGTTTATTTCAATGTTTCAATCTGGGATAAAGTTGAAGATATAAAATTCGGGCAAGATGTATCAATCCAACTAAACCCAGCCAAAGACACCGATTTTGAGAAAACTTATATTGGCAATGGCAAGAAACACGAATATACACCAAGCCAAACGACTAACACCCCCGAAAGCCCAGTTGTACCAAAAGGCACAAGTACCGACGATTTACCATTTTAAACCATGAAACCAACTTTCACCCATACCCTCGGTGTTGAACTCCCTAGAAGCATTTTTTCGAGGGAATCAATCAAAGAAATGGATAAAATATTTCACACACACAAAGATGTGAAACCATATTACACAGGTTTGGTAGGTCGTAGGATGTGTTTTGCATTTCCTACCGAAGAAGCCAAAAAATCATTTGCCGAAACTTTTGAAGAGTTTTTAGCAAAAATACAAAAAAAACAATAAAACAACCAAAACCATGGCAAGACCAACTAAAACAGGCTTGTCATATTTCCCAGTCGATGTTGATATTTTTGAAGACGAAAAACTCCAGTTCATTTCTGCCAAATATGGACTAAAAGGTGAAGCTATTGTTTTTCGATTGTTATCAAAAATCTATCGAAATGGTTACTACATAATCTTTGATGAAGACGTACAATTGTTGTTTTCTAAGGCCATCGGCTTGGAACGTAACGACAACGCAACTCGTAACGTGGTTAGCGAATTGCTCAAACGTAATTTTTTCGATAAAACAATGTTTGAGCAATTTCAAGTACTTACATCAAAGGGCATCCAAAAGCGATACGTAAAAATCTGCAATGATTCTAAGCGTGTCGCCTGTAACCTCCTGCCGAAATATGACTTAACTCTCGAAAAAACCGAGTTTCCTACGGAGGAAATCAAAGTAAACTCCGAAGGAAACCACACAAACAAAAGTAAAGAAAAGAAAAGTAAAGAAAACCAAAGTATATTAATAGAAAGCGAAAATTTTGAAAAATTGGAAGAAAATAAAATTCCTGTTTTTGTTCAAGAAAATCGCAATAACGTTGCTCCAGCCGAGGGGGGGCGGCCAGAACGAAACTCCGAAAGCCTAAAAGCTGATATTCTACAAAATGAAAGTTGTAAAATGAAAGCAAGCCTAAATGGAATAAAAGAAGAGGAATACGAAAAAGCTGTCAATGATTTTGTGTCCGATGCCTTCGGGCTTGGAAGAAATAAAAACTGGAAAGATTTAGCCGATGCCAGATGGCATTTTATCAACTGGAGCAAATACTATAAAAATGGAAAATCTCATACCTCAACCGCCCAAGGCCGTAGCATCGTCGAAAGGCCAGCTACTCACTCAACAATTACCACAAGCCCTGACGGTACACTATTCAGAGTTTCAGGAAATGGTGTATCAACCTTTGCAGGATAAGTTTTCTAAGGCTATATTTGAAATTGTCAGCACTCAGCCACAAACGGCTGGTATAGGCACTGAACTAATGACCGCCCTCAACGAAAAACTTGCCGATAAGTTAGCGGCCAACTTTTTAAGCTTTGCAATTGATTTTCAGAAAAAACAAGCCGAGCATAATCAAGCCGAAAAACATCGAATTGAGCAACAGCAACGTTTACAAATAATTGAGTCTAACAGAAATATAAGCAAACAAGCATTTAGCGATTTTGTAATAAAAAATCTGAACGATTTAGTTCAAGAACGAAATCCTGGGAAAAAATTTGTTTTGGATAAATTTTGTCAAAAATCTTTTGATTTATTGCTCGGATATTTTCACGGCTCAGGCTCAGCACTTAATCCCAGAAAAGGCGTTTGTTTGCTCGGACCCGTTGGAACAGGAAAATCAACATTGATAACAGCTTTCAAAGATAATCCGAGTAGTTCATTCAGAATCTTAAAAGCTCAGGAGCTTGTAGAAACATACATCCTTCATCCAGATTCTTTTTTGCAAAAGATACTATCTGAAAAACCAATACCAGACCAGCAAAACCAATTTGGTGATTTTCGATATGATTTATTGATTGAAGAAATAGGGCGTGAACAACGCAACGTTTTTGCAAAAGGAGAAAGCTTTAAATCAACACCTGTAAATGTAATTGAAAGAATCTTGATGGAATTATATGATAAGCCTCAAATACGCCTCCACATGGTTTCAAATGCCGATGATGATACCAAATTGTCAGAACTTTACGGAGAAGCCGCCGCAAGCCGCATTTATGACACTTTCAATGTTATTACTCTTGACCCAAATTCACCAAATCGTCGATTGATATAATTGAAATATGCAAGTAATTGAAATTTTAAATAAAGAATTAACTGGTAAAAAATTATTGATATTTGAGGGTTATTTAAAAAATAGAAAACACCCTTTGTCGATAACTCTAAAAAGTCCTGTTAATGCTTATGATAAGATTGTTGAGCTAAAAAAAGAAATAAAATCTATTGAAATTGCCAACAAAGAATTAAAAGAAGATGGTAATTATACATTACAATTTAATTTTAACGACTATAAACCAATAGGGTTTTATTTAAATTCAGAATTTAGCGTAGAAAACTTCCAACGCTAACGATTATGCTGACAAAGTGAAAAGCAGAGCTTTTCTGCTTGCTTTGACACTAATCGTTTTGTTAAGAGACAACCAAAGTAAATAAACCCGGTGAAGGAACGTCACGAGTGGCAAATGAGTGCCAAGATAAAAATAAAACTATTAACTGATGGGCATTATGCTTGTCGCAAATGATTTGAAACTATGTTAAAAACAAAAGAAGAGCGTAATCTGTATTTCAGAATAGTATTTAAAATACTTGTATTTTTAGAAATCCTTGCTATTGCAATAGTATTTTTTAGCAATTATTTTACTGATAAGCAGTTGAGTTTTGATAATTCTATTGAATTATTAATTCCTCTACTCATTTGCTGGTTGATAGCTGTAATTGTATTGCCAATTTTATTTTGGTGGGTTAGCGAGTAACAAAATTTCCAACCCATAGCATTGCGACCGTGCAAGTAAATTTGAAAAATTTTGCTGCCATGTACGTAATGCGTGAGTTGGGAATCAAATAAACCTAAACAAAGACAACGGAACGTTGTCGCACGGAAATATGAAAACATTGAAACTAACTCTTAGTAAATTGCCTTTTGAAGTGATGAAAACAGGCGAAAAAATAATAGAATATCGAAGGCCAAGTAAATGGATTAAGAGCCGTTTGTTAGGAAAAAAATATGATGCAGTTGAATTTGTGAATGGTTACGGAAAAGATAAGCCACGTTTTATTGTAAGATATTGTGGTTTTGAAGTCGCTGAAAAAAAAGAAGTTTTGGAGTTTTCTAATGGATTAGTAGTAAATGTCGAAACTGGTGATTTCAAAATTTATTTAGGTCATTTTTTATGAACCACTTCCAACGAGGCACAAAGGAGATGAAGGAGTGAAAGACGACAGGATTTCTGCCATCTTTTACTCCTTTGTTTATGTTGGAACCGCAATAAGCTGAACGCTTCGCTGATTTGATGTCCACCAATATAAATGAGTACCAGTGATGCAAAGAAAATAGTTGAGTACCAAGGTCTGATTTGTCGCAAGTAAAAATAATTAGAAATATTTTTAATTTCGTTTGCAAAATTAAAGACTCTTTTGTAATTTTGAATTGTCAAGTTAATCAAACAATAACAATTTAAACAATCAAGACAATGACAGCAATAATGACTCAAATCAATTTTATTTCAAATCAAGAAATTATTGATAATGCAAAAACAGAAGGCAAATTTTACGCAAAAAAACATAGTGAAGGTATAGAAATTTTAGATAAAAGAAGTTTGCTTGAAAGAATGGCAAATCCAGTAAAAGGTAAGAAAAATGTGGTTTATTATTTAGGTTTAACTCACTTTGTAGTTAGCGAAAAGTATTTCAATGAGGTTGTCAGCAAATGGTAATAAAAAAGCCCTCAAAAGAGGGCTATACGCCTTTACTGGCTTAGTGTCAAGTTAATCCAATTAAGACAATGCGAAAAAACAAATTAGAAGGTAAAATTCCAAACTCTGGCCGAAAAAATAAATTTGGTGAACCTACAAAAACAATAAGTTTTCGATGTCCATTGTCAAAACTTCAAGAAATGGAATTATTAATTAATGCAAAACTTCAAGAATATGAACATAATAAAGGACAGGAATCATGACCACTTTTGGATTGAAGATGAAAAATTATTTGAATCTTATAATACAATTAGAGGTATGCGTTACAGATATATAGCTGATGCAGTAGGTTTTGAAAACTGCGATAATTGCACTGAAAAAACTATTCAAGAAATATCTAAATCTAAAAGCGATGGCAAAGAAACGATGTTATAATTGCAAGCATAGAAGCGAAACTTTTAAGGTCTCGGGTAAGACGTATTTGCATTGCTATCATCCAAAGTACAAAGAAGAAGATATGCAAAGTGGTAAAATAACTCCGTGGGATACTTTATGTGAATTTTGGAATAGCTGTGGTGATTTTGAACTTAAATAAAAAAAGTATATTTAAGTTAAATAACTCTGATAAGTCCGAAGAGTTCCGTGCCTACGGGAAAGGTTTATGTAGGACTTTCGGAGTTATTTTTCCAACCATCAGCATTGAGCTGATGGAGTAAATTTTTGATAAAAAATTTTGCGAAACTTTGACTTAATGCGGTAGTTGGAAACCGCAAAGTGCTGCACACCACGCAGCGACGAAGTCGCAAGTAAACTAAATAAAATTATGTTTGGAGTAGTTGATGAATTGCAAGCTAAAATTGAGATTTTAGAAGCTAAAATAAAAAATAATAAGTGCAAAAACTGCAAAAAATGGTCAAGATTTAAGTCTTACCCAGAAAATAATGATTTGTCGATTGGCAGTTGTGCTGAATTAGAAAATGACGTACAATATTATGATTCTATTGAAAATGCACAAGAAAAAATCAAAGATGGGAAAATAGGTGCAGACAATCTATTCACGAATGAGAATTTTGGTTGTATTCATTTTGACAGCGTAGAATAGGTTTTCCAACTGTTCTCAATTCTGATGAGAACGTAAATTTTGTTCGCAAAATTTTGCTTCCTTTTACTGAATTGAATTGTTGGAGAGTAAACCAACTTGAACGCTTCGCTGATTTGATGTCCACCAGCAAAAAAGAGAACCCACCAAGCAAAGAAAATAGTTGAGTGCTAATGGCTGATTTGTCGCAAGTTAAAATAAATACAAATATTTTAAAAATAATTGTAAAAATATTTGGTGATTACAAAAATGTGCCGTATACTTGTATCAAGCAATTAGGAAACGGTTTCTAATTCAAACAAATAAGACAATGACAGCAAAAGCAAAACAAACAGTAAGAAATTATTTTAAAACTGAATACGGCAAAGAAATGTTAGAAATATATGGTCTGAAAATTGTAAAAAAAGAAATATTTCACGCAATAAAAAATCAAGATGGAGATAATAGAGCTTATATCTACCTTGGATAAGATAATAGAAAATGAAAGACACACCATATTTGATAAAAAATATGGTGTGTTTGCGTACAATAGATATGTGGTTTTTGAATATTGTCCAATTATTGAGTGCAAAGAAGAAATTAAACACCCAACGTTTAAAATAAAAATATTAAAAATATATAACATAACATGAGAAAAGTATTTCACTTAGAAAAAAACGGCTTGCATTATTATTACGGTAGTTTACAAGCTGTTTTTAACGCTCATGAAGATTTAGGGGTGTCGAAAGGTAAATTAGACAGATGGGATTTTTCAACGCCTTATAGCAACGAAAATATAACTTTGAGAGTTGGGGCTTTGATGTCCGCAAGTGAAGCTAAAAAATGAAGCACTTCCAACGCTTCGCATTTGAGATGGGGACGTGACGAGCAGAGCGAAATCTGCTACCCTTTACTTAAATGCCTAAGTTGGGACTTTTGAACTTTAAAAACCTGCTCTGTGGTGATGTCGCAGAGTGCCAAAAATAAATAAACGATATGCCAGAAATTTTTCAAGCACAGAAGCCCCCTCTTTATGAATGCGATGATTGTAGTTTTATCTTTAGCCATTTTTCAGGTCAAATGTTGATGCTAAAAGAAGAAGTTTGGTTATCAATTGCGAAAAAAGAAGAAATTCTTTGTGATAAGTGTATTCATAATCGACTTGGTAAAAAAGTTGAATTGTCGGATTTATGGGTGAATGATAAGGGTGAAATTAGTTTTTTGAATGATTGGTATGTGAAAGAACTTGCTGAGAACAAGTAACTTCCAACCAAAAGCATTGAGATGACAAAGTGTAATTTTTGTCAAAAAATTAATGCTTGCTTTTACTTAATGCGACTGTTGGAAGCGAGCAAAATAAATATTAACTTCGCTAATCTCACGTCGCCCACAAAATAAACATAGATTTATGAAAGCAAACGAATTAAGAATTGGTAATTTGTTTTACCCAATTGACCGAAGTGGTCACGTTCATCTTCCAATACAAGTGCCTTTTAAGGTTCATACAATTGGCTTTGAAATTGAAGCGTTTAAGTTTGACCAAAATCCCGCTGAATTGCATGAAATCCCAAAGTTTAGATTGAGTGATTTATCAGAAATACCGATTACCGAAAAATGGTTATTAGATTTTGGGTTTGAAAAATCAACGGCAGGAGAAGGAGGCGATAATTATGTAGAATATTATGAAAATTCTATTTCTAAGTTAATTATTTGCAACTGGGGTGATGGATTTATAATGTCTAATTCATTTTCTCATGGCATTAGAATTAATTTAAAATATGTTCATCAACTTCAAAATCTTTTCTTTGCCATTGAACAAAAAGAACTCGAATTGTCGCCAGTAGAATCCGCTTGACGACACTTCCAACAATGGCAAATTAGATGAGCAAGTGATTTTGCTTGCTAAATTTGCTGCCTTTTACTCATTTGCAAAGTTGGAGATAAACTAACTTTGAATTATTTTTCTAATCTGGTGTCGGCAGACACCACAAACACCGATAAAATGGCACATACTATTTGGAAATTTGAATTAGAAACCACCGATATACAAAGAATCGAAATGCCCGTTGGTGCTGAAATTTTATGTATTCAAACACAATTTGAAAAGCCTTGTATTTGGGCATTAATTGTCCAAAAAGATTTAGTACAGAAACGCACTTTTGAAATATTTGGAACTGGACACCCGATTCCAGAAAATGCCAAAAGAAAATATGTCGGAAGTTATCAACTAAGTGGTGGCAATATGGTATTTCATTGCTTTGAGCTACTTAATTTGGAATAGTCCACTTCCAACAATTTGATAAACGATGAGCGGTGAAGGGCGGCAGACATTCTGCCGCCTTTTACTTTTATCAATAGTTGGAACTCCAAGAAGCTACCTAATGACGCTTTTTCAGCGTCGCAAACCAAAAATGAGAACCAACAAAATGAAGAAAATATTTGCACTTTTTTGCTTATTTGTCGCAAAGATATTTGCATAATACGCTGATTATTAGTAAATTAGCCAAACAATAAAACGATAAAGCAATGAGAGATACAGAAGAATTTACACCTGCTAAACGTGGGCAGTTTTGGCAATTCCCTATTCAAACAGGTTCGCAACTTGAAGGAGGAAAGAATTACATGGTCGAACATTGTCATAATGGTTTGGCAATGGCTGGACGTGAAGGTGAAATAGCTGAATTTGGTGGATGGCATCGTTCACAAGCCTGTACTTTAGTCGGAGAAGTTAATTGGTCGGAAGGTGATTATGTTTTCCCAGCAAACCAACTTGAATTTTTTGTTTTACGTGGTCGTTTGATAATGAATTAAAAATATGCCTTATTCAGAATCATACTTTATAAATAATATTGATGGGATGAGAAATTATCCTGATAATTATTTCAAATTAGCTGTGCCTGATATAGAATATTGTTTAGGAGCAAGTAAGCCTACTAAAAAGCCAAATCAAGTAAAACAAAAAAACGGCTCGGTGCTTAAAATTGAAAATCCGATTTATATCCATTCCGATTGGGATATGAAAAAATCTACTCAAGAGTATTTTGATGAATTATTTAGAGTTTCGGAAAAACAAATAATTTTTGGTGGAAATTATTATGGGCTTGAAGGTGGTTATTTAGTTTGGGATAAACTGAACGGATTAACCGACCAATTTGGCTGTGAACTTGCTTGGTTATCTTTTACTAAACGTACTGATATTGTTTATTATATGTGGTCTGGAATGATGCAGGGCAGATATTGTGGAAAAGATGTGAAACAGGCCTTAGTTCAGCAAGGAAATAAGAAGCTGAATGAAAAAAGAATACATGAAACGCAAAAACCTGTAAAACTTTACGAGTGGATTTTTGATAATTATGCAAACGAAGGAGATAAAATACTTGATACTCACTTAGGTAGCCAGTCGAGTAGAATAGCAGCCTATAAAAAAGGGCTTCATTTTGTAGGATTTGAAAATAATGAAAACCACTTTACTCGAGGTGAAAAACGATTTGCTGAAGAAATAGAAAAGTTTGAAATTGAAAAAGAGCTTTCTTGTCGCCAGTTGACTTTTGCTTGACGACACTTCCAACTTTGGCATTTTAGATGCCGAAGTATTTTAAAACTTAAAATTGCGTAGCGTTTACTTAAATGCGGTGTTGGAAGCGAGGAACGTTTTTGCACCCACGCTAATCTCACGTCGCCATAAAATAACTTAGAATATGAAAAATGACGATTTACAAAAATTAAGAGAAGAAATATCCATTGATTTTGAAAAAGCTACAATGGGGCATTGGAAAATTGACCACAAATTGATTAAAAGACAAGAGTTAATTTATAGTTTAGCTAATGTAATGGGAAAAGTCGGAGGAAAAGAGATTGAAAAATTAAATCAACGACTTGGAATGTATGAGAATGATAGGTTGAAAAGAATACTTGATGTCTATTTAATGAAACCTGACTTTATGTTTGCTATTGAAAACTCTGAAACAGATTTTGATGTCGAAAAAATAAGGCACAAATTAAGTCAGAATATCAGTAAACAAGAAATCAGACCATTAATATCTCGTTGGTAATTTTCCAACTTCAAGCATTGAGATGACAAAGTGTAATTTTTGTCAAAAAATTAATGCTTGCTTTTACTTAATGCGACCGTTGGAAGCGAGGAATATTTTTGCACCTTCGCTAATTTCACGTCGCCAACAAAATAACTGAGAACATGAATACAAAGGAACAAATAGAGGAAGAAGAAGCAAATTATTTTGCATTATGCTTACTTATGCCCAAAGAAGTTTTCATTAAAGCCTATAATATGCTAAAATGGGATTTGTCGGATAATAATAATAATGTCTCTGTATTAGCAAAAGCTTTCGGTGTTTCAGAAAGTGCAGTAGTAAGTAGAATTTCATCATTAAAACTCTAAAAATATGTTAAAAGTTGTTTCAGTTGTTCGTATAACTCCTGTGCCTGCTGGTACATTTGCTGTTGTAATGTCGGAAATTGACCCCGACAATATAGATTCGATGGATGCAAACGGAAATATTAGACGTGAGTATTGGTCGGATTTCAAAATCTATAAACGCCTTGCAAATGCGAAAAAGGCAAAAGAAAAAATAGTAAATCAAGGATGGAATGATTGGCTTGTCGCCAGTGGTATTTCAAACTTGAACTAAACTTCCAACGATTTGCATTATGATGAGCGTGTGAAAAGGCGGTAGAATTTTCTGCCGCCTTTTACATAATGCACCGTGTTGGAGGATAAAAATATTTGCAAACCACGCTAATAAATTGTCGCAGACAATTTGGATAATACGCTGATTATTAGTAACTTATATGCGTAATCAAACAACAAAATGCAACTATGAAAATATTGAATCTTTATGCTGGTGTGGGTGGAAATCGTGAGCTTTGGGGAAACGAACACGAAATTACAGCCGTAGAATTTGACCCAAAAATTGCAAAAAAATATCAAGAACGTTTTCCGAATGATACTGTAATTGTCGCAGATGCACATGAGTATTTATTAGACCATCATCAAGAATTTGATTTTATTTGGACTTCTCCACCTTGCCAAACTCATAGCCGTGCAAATTACTTCATAAATAATGGAGTTGCAAAACGCCCACGTTACCCAAAAATGGAGCTTTATCAGGAAATTATATTTTTGCAACAATTTGCAAAATGCAAGTTTGCAGTTGAAAATGTGATTAGCTACTATGAGCCAATGATTCCACCACAAAAAATTGGAAGGCATTACATTTGGGCAAACTTTCATATTCCAAATATTGAACTCCCGAAAAATGAGATAGGCTCGATGGATAGAGGGTGGAATACAGCTTGCAAAAAACCACTCGAAGAAAGAAATAAGGCAAACGCAACATTAGGGCTTCACATTCTTAATTGTGCATTGCCGAAAAAACAAAAGCCTGTGCAAACTGAGAGCTTTGCTTGTCGCCAGTTGTCATTTGCATGAAACCTTTCCAACCATTAGGATTGCGAAATTCAAGGCAAATCGTGTGAGCGACAGCGAGCAGATGCCGCAGACATTTCGTAACTCCGCAAGTTGGATTCTTCCAAAATGAATCGCCCTTCAAGTCTCACGTTGAAGGGCAATTTGAGTTTTGCGACGCTGGCGGAAGCTGGCTGCGTGTTGTTTTATTTTCAAGTTCTTGTTTATCGTTCTCTAATTTGAGTTTTCTTAATTCTTCTCGTTTTATATTATTCTCAATAATTTGCTTATCCCTTTGTACCGTTATTGTGATAATAATCCTGGCGAATAGCAACATCCCTGTTAAATAAAAAATAGTATCATACTTTCTTACTTCAAAATTAATAGACTCTATTTGTGTATTTTGCAAAAAAGAATGAACAAAAACACTTATGTAACAAAGTATAAAATCAAGAAAAAAATTAGACCTTTCAAGTAGTATTTTAAAAGCTATTTGTGCCATTTAGCAACGTAGGGATATAAGAAAAAATAAGCATAAGTAAAGTATATTTCAAAAGCAAAAATAGAATAACTTTCTAAACTCGAAGTAAAAGAGCATATTTCAAACATATATAAGCAATAATACACAAATTCAATCATGTAAATTATTGCAACAAACAAAAATATGTCTCTATCCTGTTTTGAAATACCGTAAATGTAAAATACAATGAAAAGTAAGAAATGAGCAAAAAAATCGCTTGAATAATAAAAGTGCCGCAATAATTCTTCATATTGCGAATCCTCAGCATAGAGCCAATGACAAAGCAATTTTCCGACAATTATTACGGCAACCGACGTATTTATTAAATACTTTTTCATCCTTGATTTGGTGGAAGTTTTATAGGGACTGGTGTACCCGTTTGGTCAATTCCTTCCTCTTCACCTTCGCCAATAATACCTTGAACTTTTGTTTTTGCCTTGGGCTGTTTTTTAAATTTGATTTTCTTTGCCATCTTCTTTGATTGTTAAGTCTTCTTTAACTGATAATTTATATGCGTATTTCATTATTCTTTTTAATCCAAGCTCATAAAAAGCCCCTACAAACATTGCGACTGCTAAAATTGAAAGTGTTTTTTCTCCTATGTAATTTGAAACCAAAGGTGTGAATATTAATCCAAAAGTCCAAGCTAACACATTATTTCCTAAAAACCTAAGCACCCAAACAAGAGGTGTGATTTTTTCTTGAATAGGAAACCATTTAGGATAAATATATTTTACAATGTAAATCAACCATTGACCGTACACAGCAAAAAAACCGTAGTCGGTTTCAAGACCATATTCTCTCAATAAGTCAAAAATTGGTTTGCCCCAAATAGCTAAAAATGTCGCAAAAGAAAACGCTTCTTTGTACTCGTTTATTTGGTCGTAATGGTCAAAATACCATTTTCCTATTTTAAGAATTATACTTTTCATAAGCAGTTTGTTTATAGGTTTAAACTATATTAGCTATTCCGTTTGTAATTATATAATGTGCGTTTTGAGGGCAATTTTTATTTAAAACAGAAGGTGTCATAGTTAATTTTTCATTATTAACATTATAATTCCATTTTGGCTTAATATTTCCTACTGGAGTTATTGATAAATTTCCGCAACCGCAAAGGCATTTATGTGCAATTGTTTTATATTTTTCAGAAATATATAAAACGGCAAATTGCATATCTTCATCATTAGGAATAAATTCTACTAACTGAAAATTTACATTAACTTTATTTTTTGTTTTCATTTTTTAGGTTTTATACAATCGGGCTTTTCAAAAACCTCAACGTAACACCTTGAAAGTAAAGGTTTTTCAAAGTATCGAATTAGGCCGTTTGATTCGTAATGTTCAATCGCTTCATTGGCGAGTTTTGCTTCGTTTTTGGCTTGTTTCAATTGTTTTTGAAGGTCAGCTAATACAATTTGTCGCTCGGTTGTTAATTTGCCGTTCATATCAACCGTTTGCTGACATGAAAAAAGCATAGAGTCTTTGATTGATACCTCACGGCTCAATTTTATAATTGACACAGAATCATTGTAGGCATTTGTTTGCCAGGTTTTTACTTCCGATTTCTTTACAATCACAAATGGGTTGAAAATTACACCGAGTGCGGAAATGATTACTCCGATGGCAATTAATATTAGTTTTAGTTTCATATTGCTGTAAAATAAAGTTCTGATTCTTTTTGTCGTCTAATCGTTAGTCCTCGTAGTTCTATTAACTGACCGTTTCTGCGGCCTTTGTTCCATCTTAAAAATTCGTCATGTATGCTTTTATCGTTCGGATTTGCAATAACTTTTTTCAAGATTGTACTTTTAGAAAACGCTCCGACTCCTATATTGTACACAAGCGAACAAAGTGCATCAAATTGATTTTGATTCAAATTTTTTGGAACTACCTTAGCAAAATCACGTTCAATTAGCGATTCAAGTAAAAGGCTTGCTTGTTGTTCTGTTATTTCAGAATCTTTCATTGTTACTCGTTTACCGTCAAGATAATAAGTAACTCCGTATCCAATTGTTGGCACGCCTACTGCGTCTAAATAGGGCTTTGCAATGAATTTTTCAAATTGCTTTATGAGTTGAATACCTTTTTCGCTAATTTTCATAATAAAATAGTTTTCGATTCAAGGCGGCCACCGTATGCCGCTCCTGAATCATCGTTGTTGTGTCCTGCTGTTAAAAATATCATAATTAATTATTTTCTCTTAAAAACTGTGTTATTATTTTATCCATCAACGCTTGTGCTTTTCCGTTTGTTCCAGATTCTAAGTGAATCCCATCTGGCAACCACACTCTTTGTCGAACCATGTCAATTGATGTATTTTGTCCGCTTGTATATAGATTCCAAGGCGACTGCGACCAAAGGGGTTGTGAACCTATTGCAATTTGTTGAGAAAAACCACTCTTTTCCCACGTCCTTAGCAAAGGAATATTCCAATAGTCCGCTAAGGTCGTTTGCCCTAATGATACCCTCGTTAATAAATCATTTTCATAATGCCCAATTATTAGGATTTTTGCGTAAGGATTGTATTGTACGATAAGGTCAAACAAATAATTCATAGCCCCTATATACGTTCTTCTATCTTTTCTATTGGCAGGCACAGTCGTATATTGTGAATCTGAATCAGACGAAAAATTATCATTACGCCCATGCTCGAAAACAAAAACATCGGGCATCGGCAAAGAACCATTGAGATAAGGCAATAATCTACGCTCAAACGAACACCCCCTAACAAAAGCAGTATCAAGCGTTGTTGGTGGAGAATTTCCCAAATCAGTTCTAATAGTCGACCAATTTGCGATTATTGAGTCCTTGTTAGCAATCGTCTGAGAAAGGCTATAAACATAATTTTGCCAAGCAAGACCAGCATATCCACCATCCGCTTTACTTTTTCTTGCGGTCGAACTGCCTACACCTTTGTTTATGCCAGTGCCACCCAAAGCCAAAGGTGCGTTCGTTGCATAAGTACTACCAGCAGTTATCGAAGTACCCAAGAAAAGTACAGTTTTATTTTTCAAAGGGTGTAAAATATCGTACAAAAATTGGTATTGGTCAGGAGTTGTAACCGAACTTAACAACTCTTTTTTCTTAATAATTATCGAATCTGCTAACATACCGTTTACCGTAATTGAGGCAGTACCCGAAGGAATTGTTAGCTTTTGGTCGATATAACTTGTAGTAACGCCATTTATACCTTGTATTTGAGTACCTATGACAGTTCCACCGCTATTTTTGTATATCGCAAGATATACAGGGCTTCCGTTAATTTTTGATGTAACTTTTATACTGTCGCTTGAAGTTGCAGAAATAACCTTATAACTTCTACTTGCAGAAGAAACGGCTGTTCCGCTACTGTTTACATAGAATCCACCCACGACATTAATAGTCTTGCTGACATAATTAGACAATGTACTATTATGCAGTGCAATAGTTGTTTCGTTTGTAGTAACTCTACTATCTAATGCGGTTGTAATACTCGTTGAAGCCGCCTTTAAAATAGATTGATACTTATAAACAATAATTGGGTCAGCGAGCATACCATTAATCACAATACTTGCCGTATTGGCAGGAATTGTCAATTTCTGATTAGTGTAAGTTGTCGTTACACCATCCACCCCTATAAACTGTTTCCCTATAATGCTCCCAAGCGAATTTCTATATATCGCAAGATATACAGGGCTTCCGTTAATTTTTGATGTAACCTTTATACTATCAAGGTTCGTCGCAGAAATAATCGTATATCTCCTCGATGCAGAAGAAATAATCCCTCCAACTTCGTTGTAATAAAATCCATCTACATTTGTCGTTGATTGTGCTGTATAATCCGATAATACTGACTTATAAGGGCTTGAATTGTACAAGCTGTCCACATAAGATTTTTTTGCAGCCTGATTAAATCTAACTCCTTTTTTGATTTCGATAGGATACCCCACCATATTGTTAATTACTATCTGCGTCGTACCTGAAGGGATGCTCAAATAATAATCCGTGTATGTCGTTGTTACTCCGTTTGTCCCTTGTACTTCATAACCTATAACAGAACCACCAACATTCCTGTATATAGCAAGCCACATCGGGCTGCCATTAATACTTCCCGTAACTTTGATAATGTCATTTTCACTAATATTTAGAGTTGTGTAACTTCTTGATGCAGAAGATGTAACCGTGTTATTATTTAGAACGTAACTACCTGTTACTGTTGTTCCAGACTGCAAAGTATAGTCACTTATTACACTTTCAATTGCCTTCAACCTATTTGACTCCGCATAAGCTATATATGTCCACAATGAGCCAATTTTCATTAATCTGTCACCAATATTTACCAACTTTCCACTTGAAAAATTATTTCCAGCAAAAGTCAATGTCCCTGATACACTAACTTCATAATATGACCCTGCTTCAAATGTCGTATCGGGTGTAGATGTAAGTGTCGGGGTATTAGTTGCAGCGTCATAAAGCCCCTTTGGGTAACTGAATGCTACTGCGTCAGCAACATTAAGTTTTAAGTCTAAACTTGCTTGTAATTCGCTATTTGTAGGCAATGCCGATAGTTTAGATTTTTGTCCACTTGTGTAAGCAACATTTATACTGTCCAAAATTAACTTATTGCTATGCGTATGTCTTGCAACTGTATTTGCATCTAAGTTAGTTTTATCGGCAGTTGTATAACTTGCAGTAATAGCATCAAGAATTGACCTGTTACCATGAGTAGCTAATGATGCATTTGAATTAAGTTGCGTTTGAATTGCACTTGTTACACCATCCAAATAACTATACTCAGTATTACTCACCGAACCGCCGCCAATTTTTGTCGCATCAATAGAACTAATCCCAATACTCCAAGTGCGATTAGCGGAAAGATTTTGAGTATTTCCGCCCGAAATAGAAAGGCCGTCAGAACCGTTGATTGTCAATGTTCGGCTTGACAATACTCCTGTGGTAGGATTAAGTAACTCTTGTGATTTTATCAATCCGACAGAAAAAACACGTCCGTCTGGCACTTCTACAAGTATTCTTTGTTGAGACTGTCCGTTTAACTTTGCTTTGACAGATGTAGTGTCCGACTTAGGGAAAACGCCTTGCCCTTGCGATGCTACACTTATTAAGAATAGCAGAACTGTTATTAGTTTTTTCATTTTAATATCTATTGTTGTTTATCTTTATTCCACGTTTCCACCATGGTTGAATACTCATATTTGCTGAACTAAGCCTGTAAGTATAACTTGCTCCAGCGGCTACCGTCTGCGTGAAATTAATAGCGTATTGGTCAGGGTCTGGATTTGACACTTCAAAAGTTACACTTACGGGGCCAGTATTCTCTATTGTAATGTCATAATCTTGAATAGGTAGATAAAACATACAATCCTCAACAAGTGTCGGGATATACCTTCTATCTGGGTGATTATTAGGTGAAGAGTCTCCGCTTTGTCCAGAAGTTTGCGTGGTTCTAACATACTCAATACCAGACAAATCTTTGATAAAGACATTTGTTTTTGCTAAGCTTCCAGAAGGATAAGTAATAGAGTTCGTAGGCATAAGCACATACACTCTACTATTATCATACGAAATATTGTATTGACTTGACTTCAGATCGTTACTTTTGAAATTATAGTATCCGAACTGATTCAACGAATAACTTAATGGGTTTGGGGTTGTGGCATTTCCGTAGTTTATAGTGCCACTTTGGACTAAGTTTATTCTTGTATTTGTCGAGCCGCCCGCCGCTTTCCATCGGTTCAAAATGCTATTATAATTCTCCAGCCATTCGCCTAAATTATAATTGACTGTTGCAGCCGTTAAAGTAGCAGAATTGAAACTGTTTAAGAAGTTTTTCGTATTTAAACATACCTCCTTCATTGCGTTGAAAGTGGGCAACGAAATTCTATCAGCAATAAAAACTATTTCTTTTGCTTGTGACCTAATAGCCGATTGTGCCAAGGCTTCAGCAATTACTTTCATTTCATCAACATTCTGAGCCTTAAACTGAGAGTCGTCAATGCCTCCATCGGTGTCTATTATGTCCCGAACATTAACTTCAGTTGATTTCTTTTTACTGTAATTACTTCGTATAACATCCAGCGAAAAAGCTATATCATAATTAGCGTAAGCACTAAATTGAGCCTTCATTCCATCAGAAAATGCCGAAAAGTCTGAAACATAATTCGACAATCTTCGTGCAGAATAAGAATCAGAAGACGACCCAAACTCTAAATAATATTTTGCATTTGTAGCGTATGTTGTACCCGCTGCTTTGCAATCAACCATAAAATCACGAAGTAATTTATAGTTGAATTGCCAAAAATCTTTCCCTCTATTTGTTGAAAATAGAGCATCCATCTGTTCATGTGTAGCATTTCCAGCAGATGCCCCCGTTGTTGGTGGGTAAGCCTCAGAAATGCTACTGTAAGAACTTCCCCATGAAGTATTTAAAGCCTCAACGGTGCTGTACTTAGTAGTCAACCATGCCCGAAATGCCGTAATCGCATGGCTCGAGTAATCGAATGTTGCAGGATAGCTATCCGTAGGCCCAGTCTCAATAAATCGCTTATTTTCATAATTATACCCAGTTTCATTCTGAGCAGTCATTACTACACTATACCAAAGCAACTGAGTGCCAAGCGAAGAAGAGTATCTTGATAATGTTTTGTTCACAAAATCAAGCATCATATTTCTGCCTATCGTATAAGCCAATGAGCTATGTCCAGAGCCGTAACTGACACGAATAGGATCTCCCCATTCATCTTTTGCCGAATTGCTCAACCCATAAAATCCACCTGGAGCACCAGGTTCTAAATCATAGATACGGCTATCATCCATATCTACGCATATACGAAGCGATACCTTTACACCCTTGTTTTTTACGTAGGTTATCAAATCATCATAGGCCGCCCAGCTACTTCCTGCATTAGTCGTTTGCTGTTCGTAGGTCTGAAACACCGTTTCCCAGTAAACAGGTATTACAATTTCATTTGCCCCAGCTTGTATAAATTCATCGTAAGACAATTTCGTTTTAGCAACATCAATAAACGGGTACATCTCCATATAGGCAATGTATTTTTGAGTCTGAAAATCATCAGGCCCTGGCGAAGATGGGATCGAATAGGTTGGTGGTAAATTTGATAACGCTGTCGAACTGCTCGCAAAATAACCATTCAATCTTTTAGCCCTGCTATCAACAATCACCCCGTTTATATCAGTCGGCACCCAAGCAAACTGGCTTAGTGTATCGCCGTTTGTTCGTTTGATTTTGTAACGAAAAAGCGAAGCGTATTTATTTGACGTATTTTTTGCGATAGTTCCCGTTGAAATAGGAAGGCTTGTTTGTGCAATACCAATGGCATGCACAAACATCAATAAGTATATTAGTACCTTTTTCATTCTTATACGTCTTTGCCTTCTACAAAATCTCTAACAAGTCCAAAAACTAACACATTCCACGCAGTAGCAGCACAACTTCTAATTAGCGACTGCTCAGGACTTTCTAATTCTAATTCTTCTTCAGCTCCTGCAATCTTTTTCGCCAGCTCAAACTTTTTGTATTTCTCTTCGTCTGAATCTCCACCCTGTTTAGGCGAATTTAGCAAAGCCAATATCATTGCTTTTTTGTAACTTAATGGGCTTTTTACTCCACTTTCGTTTAAATAAGGTATTTCATCGCCAAAAAAATCAATAATTGGTCTGTTAATTTTCGTTAGTTTCATTTTACTTTTTGTTTGAATTTTTAAATTATTATGCAGTAATTAATGTCGCTTTATATCTACCAAATCCTATTTGAGTTATTGCAAATTTGGCGTTTTGACCAACCAAACTCGCAGCATTTGAAGTGTCAAAAACCAAGTTATTTATTGCCACTTCCCCGCCTTTTAGATTCAAAAAACTTGATGCCTCTAATTCAATCCCTTTTTGAGACTTTAGGCTCAAATATGGGTCTGTTTGATTTGTTTCTTGCTTAGTAGTAATACTTGAAAAAAATGGGTAGCCATAGTATTGCAAAGTCAAACCAGATGTATAGGTTAAAATTACTGCTCCAGACACAGTTCCACCATTCCAAGTGTTTCCACCACCTAACTGATCGGCGGTAGTCAATATCCTTTCTTGTGTTCCATCAAGCGTGTAGTGGTATAATTTCCCATCGGCTCGGTTTAATTGTAGCCCAAACTGTTTTACATTACTCGCGTCGTCATTGATAAACTTATTGCCGTAAATGCCCAAAGCAATTCCAGCATCGGGATTAGTAGAAATTTGAGCTTCAAGAAGTGTTTTTTCGGTATTAGAATAAAAAGGAATGCCTCGTTCGCTATCAAGTGTCGAATATTTTACAATATCAACCCCGTCTTCAAGCTCACCAGTATTAAGTGCAGCCCATTCCACACTTGTTCCGTTGTATTTCACAAAAAAGTGATCTTCCCCAAATGAGCCATTGATTTTAAGCAGTCCGTTTAACTCAAAATTCCCATTTAAGGCTAATCTTGTGCTATTAAGGTTTAATTTTTCAGTTCCAGCAACATTCCACGAATGTGAAGTTGCACTGTAATCTAATTCTCCAGTTGAAGAAATGCCAAGAGAGCCAATGTCTATTCCACTATCATTGTCGCCAATTCGCAAGGATGTTGCCCCTATTTTCCCAATTACAGAAAACTTAGAAGTATTTATTGCAGATGTTCCGCCAATCACAACAGAAGTGCCATTGTCAAATAGTTGGCTATCACCTATACTTTCGGCAGTTTTTTTCAGTAAGTAGTTTTCTGTGGCTGTAATTTTTGATTGGTAATAAATATGAATATCTTCAATCTCGCCAACGGTCATCGGTGCGAACTCTTGTGTAGTTCCATTCGATTTTAAGAATGTATGGTCTGCCCCAAATGAACCGTTGATTCTAAGCATTCCTGACATATTAATATCACCACTTACATCTACTCGATAATTGGCGACCGCTTTCCCGAAAGATGTGTTTCCTGAACTGTCAAAAGAAATAATTTTTGTTGAGTCGAAGGAAGTGTTCTCACCACTCATTCCAGAAGAAGAATAGCGGCCAATTGTTAGTTTTTCAGATGTTGAGTATTCGATGCCATAGTAGAAATTTGCAATATCCCCACTTGAATTGTACGAACCAAACCTCACTCCTGCTCTTGCATTTGAGTTTCCGCCCCTTACAAAATCAGCAGAATATAAGTTTTGCGATGCACCACCTAATGACCCCACGTAAATTCCTTTATTTGAGGTAAGTCCATAGTAGGAAACAAAAGAAGTTGTCGCAAATGGAGGCGTAAAGACAGTGTTATTTATATGTATTCCTGCAAGCCCCGTCAGCATTCCGCCTGTGTTGAGTTCGGCACGCTTTGCATTATTAGCATAGAAATTTAAACTATTATTAGTAGTAGTACCAATTCCAAAGCTTGAAATTTTCCCCCAAAAGCCATTCGTAATTGTCGCTGACAATGCGTTGTCTCGCAAATCAACGTACTCTTTATTTGCAGCTTCTGCGTTAGATTGAGGTGTGCGAACTTCGAGCTTTTCAATAAACTTATTTGTGCCGTTAAATATTTGGTCATTTGCGGCCAATGATGCCATGTAAGGGTTTCCAACATTTTGAAACGACTGAACAAATGTAATTTCAGTTGTTCCTAAAATAATATCCTCAGTAGCTTCACTATTTGTATTTACAAAAATTCCACCTTTGTTTACTAATCCACCCTCAGAAACCTGTACTTGTACCCCTTTGATTGAATCGTTAGGTAAGTCAGTTACTCGCTCCCAAGCTCCGACTTTTACAATCCAAATATAGTTTTCAGTAGAATCTGTTTGGTCTTTTACAAGAATCTTATCGTTAGCGTTCAGGCTTATTCCGTCAATTGTTTGAAGTCCTGATAATGTAATATTCGTGCCGTTAGATGCAACTCTCACGGCAGGATAAATGCGAATATCGCCAACGGATGTGGCAGCCACCAAACTATCTACATAGTATCGAGTAACAAACGATGCCGCATTTGCCCCATCAACCCCCAAAACAGGTTGTAAAAATTGCCAATTACTATCGGCCAACACTGATGCAGAGCCAATTCCAGCAATTTTTGAAACGAGTAAATCTCCGTTGGCTTCAATGCCTTTTGTTGATTCCAAAACCAAACGATTATTTGGCGAAGAAACAAAAGCCGCTTGTGTAGTTAGGTCATAATCTCTCGTTCCGATATTCAAAACACCCGATTGAAATGACACTTTGCCGCCCATTTCTAAGTTACCATGTAGAAACAGCTCGTAAGTATCTATGCCAATCATTGGCAAAACCGAGCCGTCATCATTAGGAAATGGTTTTGAATAAATAAAATTATCGCCAATACCCAAACGGCCAAGAATATCTACAAGGGTGTCGTTTTGTTTGTTACCGAGTTCAATAGTATTTTCAGTAGAACCAACTTTTAAAACATCGCCACGGCGAACCACCGACCCAAAATCAAAAGTATCATCCGTTTCAAAACCATCCCAAACCACATTTATAGTTTCATCATCAGGAGTAACACTCTGAATACCAGACAATACCTGTTGAATCCACGAGCCAGAATTAAACTCCGATGAAGAACTTCCGCCACCAACACCATTACCCATTATCGGGCTGGGTGGCGAATCATCGACCATATCAATTTCGGTACCGTCCGACAATACGCCTGTTTTCTTAACCTCCACCGAAAGCACATCCGAGTGTTCAATCATCCGAATGTTGGCCATTGTGTATTTATAATCAAACTGATAACTAACCAAAAAACCACGATTAGTAATACCAGCCATCGCCACACTATGACGGTACTTGATAAGCCCATAGATTACTCCATCATAAACTTTTACGTTTTTTCCGAGTTCGTCCAGTACGTCACGAACACCGTGGCGATGAAAATTTTGTTGAGTAGAACTATTTGAAGAGGTCCATAGTGAAGTAACACCACCTACGGCATTACGTAAAGCCGAAAGGTTACTCCCATCGGCATAATCGCCATAAATTGCGGGTATAGTTTCATCATTGGGGGCATAATCCGCATGAGTAGCTTTGTAGTGAATTTCACGTAAATTCTGATTTGTGTCGGCATTTATCCAACCTACATTCAATTCTTTATAAACAACAAACTTATCAGTAGTTTCCCCTGGATAAGTATCAGTTTCTCCTAAACCCTCACAAACAGCTATTACAAAAGAAATCTTTACAACTTGACTCTTCCAATCCTGCATTTGTCCAGTTGCAGAACTATAAAAAACTATATCTGATATTTTTTTGCTTGTAATTTGCCAACTAACAGGAGCCTTTTTAGAACGATTATTTACGTCAATATTTTCTAACGAAATATCAGCAGATTTTCTAATCCATTCCCCACTATCATTTAGCCCAAAGTACCCAATACCAGCGTTCTCGGTATCAATTATTAAGGTTAATCGAACTAATGCACTATTTACATTTGTAGTATATGCTTTACCTGAAAATGTTAAATTTCTATTTATAACCAACAAACAAGCAGCATTCCCAATAGCTAAGTCAATAGACTGATATACATGTTTAGCATTTTTTGCTTTATCAGCTATACCTTCAATTTTTATTCCATACAAATTACTACTTGTACCATCGCCAACTCTACTGGCTATTATTGCATTATCATTATTAAACCAATTAGTAAATGCACCGCCAGAATATAGTGCTAAGTCCTTATTTAATAGTCGGTTTTTCCACTTTCCCAGCTTATGTTCAATCTTTGCCCACTTTACAGGCATACGGTTTGAAATACCACCGTCGCCCATTGGTTGATATAATGAGCCATTGATGGCACTAATACCCAAGTTCAGTGTTCCGCCACTGATAAAAGAACCATCCGCATAATACTTTCGAGACTTAACAAAACCAGTTTCTTTTTCAGCTACGTTCTCAATCCACCACTCACCATCTTCCTGAAAGATTCGACACTTTTCGGTTTCCATGATTTGCTGCAAAACCTTATAAGTATCAAGCGGAGTATTATCACCACGAAACAAATCCATGTCCAAATACCTTTGTTTCAATGCCTCATAGGTATCTCCCGTTTCATCACCAACCCGAAAAGTATTATTGATAGTATTTATGTTGAGCGAAAGGCCAGTTTTTGCAATGCACAAACGAATGATTTCAAAAACCGAAAAAAGACCATCGTAGTAGAATCCATTGTCGGCCACAAAATCAACGTTTTTCAAAAAACTAATCCCGTCGGTGGCCTCTAAACGAACGTATTTTAACCCATCTACATAATCGGTAGCATCGTTGGTGGGTATCAACCAACCCTCGAAGTCGAGCGTTGTAGTACTGCCAACGGTTTTTGTTATTTCTACTTTCCATTCTTTCGGCTTTGCGGTTTGGAGTTCGGTCAAGTCTCGATTATCAAGTAGCTCAATGCGTACTTTCTTTTCATTAATGCCCCAAAATTTATCTTGACTATTAGTAATTCTCGCCTCAATCGGCTTACCTCCTAAATTGTCAAAAGTGATAACCGAGCCAGAAAACCCCTCAACCTTAAACACAATCGTATAAGTAGCCAAGATTCCATTGACACCTTCTTTCGTATCAAAACTTGCCGTATATTTTGTGTTTAATCCCATTTCTTGCCGTTATTTCTCATGTAAGTTTGCAAAGCCCCAAATAAATCTTCTCCACGCTGCATAAATCTAACCTCTCCGCCACCGCCACCAATTCCTCCACCGCCGCCTAAATTGGCCGCAATTGCCTGAGCAAACGAACCCGTTTTTTCCCAAGGCAAAGCCATTTCTCGACCGCTTGGATTGTCACCCATAACCGCCAATGTAGGCCCCATTACCATACCACCTTGGGCAAATTTTGGTGTTTGAGAAAATAATGTACTTGCAAGACCTTTTATTAACCCACCTCCAACCATCAAAGCAATAGCTCCAGCAGGAGACTTTCCAAAAGTTTTTTTGGCAAATTCAATCGCTTGGCCAGCAATTAACATCTGACGACCTAAGTCAATCATAAATCCGCCAATAGTTGAAAGAATACTTTGAAAAACCTTACCTAAATTAAAACCAGCACCACCAAGAGCCGAACCAATAGCTTCGCCAATTCCAGCCGCTGCATCTGTTATCAAAGTAATTTGAAGATTTTTGAACATATCAGCTGCAACCAGATTAAATTCAAGTAAAGCCAATTTTGCTTTATCCGTTAAATTCTTTCTAATTTCTTGCTCTATTGTCATTCCAGCTTCAGACATATCCAGTCCTGACATAATCTTAGGCATTTCTTTTTTCAAGCGTTCGCCCGATTGTATCAAGCCCTCAAAAAATGTTGGCTGTGCTTTTGGTCCATAAAGTTTTGCAAACTCTTTTTCGCCAATAGATGAAATTTCTTTGAGATTTAATTTGCCAAGTATATCTCTTTGCTCTTGCAACTTTTTTAAAGCATCCGAGCCATCTCCTTTACCTTTTCCCTTATTTGTCGTAGTTGTAATTGTATTCAATGCATCGCCAAACTTTTTCAAATAATTTGTACTTTCAGGTATTTTAGCCTTAACGTTTGAAGAAATTGAGTCAATCCAACCTAATACAGTTGTTGCACCATCAGCCAGAAACTTAAAATTAAATTGATTTGCAATTTTTCTTTGAAGTTCAAATAAAGCCTTAAACGGCAAAGCAATAATCTCGACTAAGCCATTCCACAGTCGAGCTACAATCGTTTTTAGGCTTTTCCAAAAGCCTTCCCAATCGGCAGTAAATAATGAATAAAAAACACCTACAATGCTATTTAGCAAGCCAAGACCCCACTTGAATATAGCAGCAACGCCATCCCAAATGCCTGTGCTTACTAATACAGATTTTATTTTATCCCAATAGCGAATAATATTAGCCATGGCAATGCCCACCACCGCAGCAATACCCAAAATAGGGGCTGAAATAGTAGCGAGTCCAGTCAAAAATGCAGGAATAATAGTAGTTGTAAGAAAACCAATAGCAGTCAGTACAGGCCCCACCGCCACGGCAATTCCACCAATCACAAAAATAGCGGTTTGCATTTCGGGAGATAATTGCTTGAAACTTTCAACAGCCGAGTCTATAATACCCGAAAGCGAATTTAAAGCACCTGTAAGATTGAATAATTTATCGGCAGTGTTTACAGCTTCGTAAGCACCTATTTTTAACGAGTCTAAAGCATTTTCCCATGCAGTTTTGAAACCTCCACTCACACGAGGAAGTTTTTCCATTTGTTGCACAATTTTTTCAAGAAATTGGTCGGAAGAAATGCCTTTCTTTTGCAATGCTTCGGTGTCAGAAGTTCCAAAGGCTTGTTGCATCAAATCCCGAATCATCGGCAAACGCTCGGCAATTTGATTTACTTCTTCGGCCATTACTCCGCCCTTCCCTTTCATTTGAGCAAAAGCAGTGGCAATACCCGCAAGTTCTTCTTTGCCTTTTCCACTTCTTACCAAAGCATTTCCAAACTCCATCACGGCTTTGGTTGATAAATCAGCAGCAAACTTTACTGAGGCAAAAGTTATGCTTGACTGTGCCGCTTCTTCAATACCAAGACCTGGTAATTTGGCAATTTTCTTTACTGTTTCAAGCGAAATACCATAAGAGTCCAAGCCACGTTTGAGTTGGTCAATATCGCCATAAAGTTTTAAGGATAATCCTGAAGCAATTCCGAGCGGAACCGTTAAAGCAGAAGTAAGGCTTTGACCAACTGAAGAGATTTTTTCTCCGAGCTTTCCAAAGCCTTTTTGAAATTGATTAGCAAGAGCATCCGTTTCCTTCATTGCTCTTGCTAATTTAATATTAAGTTCAGCAGAAAGACGACCAACAGCACCAGCAGCATTATCCATTGAACTTACAAATTGGCGTTCGTTTGCTGTTAGTTTTATATTAGCCATTACTTTCTGGGTTTATGTTATATTCTTTGTAGAATTTTTGTAAATCTTGTTCACTCCAAACCACTGGTCCCGATTTAATCGGTGGTGGCAATGGTTTATCAATCAATGTGAGCCACTCAATATCTGAGTCTTTTACAATTGGGTCATCCTCGCCACGAATCAAGTTTGCAACTATGGCCGATAACCTCCTAAATGGCAACCATGATTTCTGTTCACGGTAATAATAAGCCTCTACCATCCGATAATATAAGTCGGGTCTCATATCCCAAAACTTGTCTTCTGAAATATCAAACCCTACTTCAGCTGCTTCATCTAAGAGTTGGCCAAAAGTGCTTTGTCCACTATGTCGGCTGGGTTCTTGCCCATTGCTTTCAGTTGATTCATTCGTCGGTCGAAAGCTCGTTGTTCGGCCTGTTCGATAAACCCCATCGCCTGTAATGCCATTTCGTTTGCTTCTTCAAATGCTTCTTGGTCACATTCTTCTATCCAATCAAAAACATCATCAATAGAAAAATCGGCAGGAAGTTTGTTTACTTTACGGTCGCCAACTTTTAATGCACAGTAAAAAAGCAACTTCATTCGGGTGTACTCATTTTCGGCATCGGCTCCGATTTCGGTGATTTTCTTTGATTCAGACATGAACAATTCAAGTGTGTTCATGCTGAAAGTAAGTGTACGCTCCTCTCCACCGATAAGGAGCGTTGTAGAGTTTTTATTGCTCATTAAGATAAAGTAGTTCTGGTGATTGAATTAGCACGGAATGAGGTATCATATTTTGACAAATCATTATGATTGGCCGTAGTTTTAAATGACGTAGTATATGTTTTTAGCTCATACTTAAACTCACCAGTTGCTCCACCTTTAAAAATGATAGTCAACTCAGTATTGTCTAAAATGCTATCTAACCAATCATCGCCAGAAAAGTTTGTAGCAGTATCAGAGCCTGTTACAATCTGAAAAATCCCCTTTACTGACCCTGTAATTTTCTTTTTGCCAAGTTCAAAAGTCTCAACATCGCCAGAACCAACACAAGAGGATGCTAATTCGGCAGCCGTAATATCCAGCGATATTTCTTCTGCACACAATACAGGAATTGTCCCTACAAGAAAATATACTTGCTTACCAAGTATGTTATTTTTGACTGCCATTTTATTGATTATTTAAGATTATTCTAAAATCGTAAGATATATGTACTAACTGACTATCTGTTTCTCGTTTATTTACACCTTGTCCATCGTATCGAATTGAACTAACTGAAATCCCTCCGATTGTTCCATGTGCGTTTTCAAGATTTGCTCGAATCGCTTTGGCAATACTTCGAGCTTGTGCATAAGAAGGCGAAAAGACGCTATATTGAATAATTAAATCATCGTTTACGCACCCAACTGTATAGTTTGGAATTTCCGAAGCTATCAGATAAACTACATAAGGCTTAATAACTCCTTGCGGTGCTTGCAATACGTACATTCTATCAGCGATTATTGTCGAAATAGAAGTATCAGCCAAAAGGCGTTCTCGTAAAGCATCTTCAATCATAATCCATTTAATCGTTTATCAACTTCTTTTTGTAACTCTGCTTCGTAAATAGCATCTTGCTGTTTTCTTGTTTTTTCATCCGCAGGACGCATGAATGGATTTGCTGGCATTTTTGAGGTTCCATATTCATGAAAATGAGCAATAAAACCTTTTAATGGGCCATTACCATCTCGGCCTTTTTTAAATCCAACAATTACTTGATGTTGACCAAAAACCCTAAATTTACTTTTTCTTATAGCAAGCGTTTTTTCAAATTCGCCAGTATCAACTGGAGTAGTTCCTGCAATTTCCCATTCCAATGGCTTTGCCGCTTTTTTTAAAGCTGCAATATGGACTTCTTCGGTTAGATGGTAAGGCAATTTTTTAAGTGCAAGTTGTAGCCCTTCAAAAGAATCTCCTCCTTCAACGCCTATATCAAACCCAAATCCCATTATTCAACAGTGGTTTCAGATACTACTACAACAGGCTCAACAGAAACAAATAAACCAGCCTCAATGCCTTGTTTTGCTTCGGCTTCGGTCAAAGGGTATTTATTACCTTTAGCGTGTGTTTTAGTGTTTTTAATAGCCAAACACTCAATTGTCTTTTGCTTTGCCATTGTATATTGAATTATAAATTTCTTCTTCTAAATCTTTGAACCATTCGAGCGTTTCTTGCGGTATTTTACCGTGACCTTCGCCAAAATCTTCGGTTGTCATAGCTGTTGTCGTTGCTTGCATACAAGTATCAAATACTGATTACGGCCTTCAATTCTGATATTTTCAATATCGTATTTGTAGCCACTTACAACCTCAAAAACCTTCATCTCAGTACTTGGCATCAGTTGTGGCAATGGGTATCGAATAGTAAATTCTGTATAATCGCTCGAAACCCGTTGCATCGCTTCAACATCCTCCTTGTCCTTTTCAGTTAGCGATGATCGCATGGCCCAAGTGGTATAAACTTCTTCCCATGTTGGTACTGGTTCGCCTGCTACAATTACTACTGGCTCGGTTAGCTTTTCAATACGAATGCGTGTATCAAATTTTCCAGCATTTAGTTTTTTCATACTCGCATCATTCTATATTTTCTCAAAATACCCTCGGCTACAGTTGGAAACTCTTTCTTTCCATTTCCTCGATTGTCGTACCATTCTCCCACCATGAGCTGCATAGCCAGTTTTACATATTCAGGAACATTAGCAACATCATAGCCACAGGTTACTTGAATTTTTACAGCATCCAGTCGGTCGGGTAATGTTGGCAATGTGCCACGGTATTTTATCAAAACACCATCATTTGAATACTTGAACTTTTCGTAATTTTCGGCTGGTAAATCAACATAAGCTGAACCATCGTAATACTTTACACTATCAATGCTTTGGCACGGATACTTATTTACATCAAAATCACAAAAACTACTAAACCGAAACTCAAATACCCCCTTTCGTATCGTGCGGTTGAGATATCCTTCTACTTCTTGTTCCGCAGACAAAACCAACGATTTCACCAAATTAAATTCTGGGTGTTCTTCCGAATACCCATCAATTCGGCACCAGTTAAATGCAGTTTCTACACTCACGATGTCGTCAGAAATACGAGATACCTCAACGGCAGATACAAAAGGAGCTATCATTTATTTTACTTTTTCGGCTAATCCGTGAGCAATCCAATCTTTTGCAAATGATTCATCAACTTCAACTGTTTCTCCAGCCGAAAAAGAAAAATACATCCCTGCAATTGATTCTAAAATTTTCACTTTCACAGACTTCCCATCGGAAGCCTGTGGAGTTTTTGGTTTATCATTTTCCATTACGATGCAGCGTGAGTGATACGTTTGATGGCAGCCGAATTAAGTACCTTACCCTCAATGCGAGAGAAATAGTTAAATCCGATTTGGTCAGTGCCTGCAAACAATTCTTGTGTACGAATCAAACGAGGTTGACCAACATTGCGAACAAGGTATTTCGAGAAATCACCAGCCAAAACAGATTTTGCATTTGCACCAATATCAGCCATGTCGTCGTTGATGGTATAAGGCACACCCCAAACAGTACCAGGTTGACCCGTGCGAATATCCTGCATTTGCCAAATGTAGTTATTGTTACTATCCTTGAATTTGCGGATTGTTTTCAACGTTTGGTCGTTGAACATCAAACGGAAACTTGGTGAATTGCGATAGGCCGAATTGACTGAGTGAATCAAATCCAAGATATTATCGGCCGTTAAAGCCGTAGCAGCAGCCGTAATTCCAGCCGACGAACCCGTTACAACTCCTTGTGGCTGTCCAGAACCTGTACCAGTTGTTAAATAGGTAGCTAAACCACGGGCATTACGCTCGGCAATTGCTTCTGTAACAAAGCTACCAACATTAAACTCCGAGTCTTCCAACAACTCAAACGGCACCAAAATCCAGCCAGTTTTGAGTTTGTAAGCTGAGAGAGTAACTTTGCCAAATGACATATCAGTTGCATTCCCAATATCAGTACTTTCTGCAACAATAGTCGATTTGTTGGCTGTATCGTCAAGCGTTGGGAAATCTAAAAGATTGCCTTTTGCTGTGCTAATTACACGAGCAACTGAATACACCCCACCATAGGCTTTGAGGGCCATATCCACTTGATTGAACAAATCGCGTGAAATCAATGCACCACCAGCCGCATCTGAGCCAGTTCCCTGAGCACGGTCTTGCATTTGCATAAATGCCGAACGCTCCTGAGCAGTCCATGAAGATTTTTCTTGAAAACGCACCCATTTGTTAAATGCACGCTCATAAACTTCTTCTTTTTGTTTTGGGTCTTGCAAAACCTCAGCTTTGAAATTTACCTCGGCGGCCGAACGCTCCTGAGCTTCTAACTTTTGCGTACGCTCAATGCGTTTTTCAATTGTCTGAAGGTCAGTTTCAATTTTTTCGTATTGGCTACGGTCTTCGGCGTTGGCAAATCCATCAAATTCGGCTAAACCCGTCGAGCGGTCGTTTACTTCACGCATTTGAGTGATTAACTCGCCACGCTTTTGCTGTAATTCGAGTAAATCCATTTCTTTATAAAAATTTTAATTTGAATACTGTTTTAATTTGATGTCACGCTCACGCTTGGCTTTCAAGTGGCAAAACTTTGGCTCTTCAATTTGCTTTTCTTCAATCGTAAATACTCCACTGGCTTCCATGCTTCTCATAGCCGTTTGAATATCTGTTTCGGTAAATGCAGGGTCGAATACTGGGCCTAAATGCTGAACGGCTCTGATATTATTCACTGTTCGGATATACGAGCCATCAGGTTGAGCCTCCCAAGTATCATCACCAGCCATCGTAAAGTAGCGAAACGAGTTGCCTTGATAGTCGCCACGGTTTACAAACTCAATTACTTCTTCCGAAATGTCAAGATTTGGCAATAGGCACTCGTATTTCATACCACGGTCATCTTTCGAGATTGTCAAAGTGCCAGGCACACGCCCCAAGTATTTATTTTGGTCGTCGTGGTTTAAGCAGCACTTTACATTACGCATTTCGGCATTATCAAACGCATTTGGTTTGATAATCTCACGGAAAATCACTTTTTTACCATTACGCTCGGCCATCAATGGCTGAGATAATGAATTGAAAATTGCCCAATAGCCTTTGAGTGTTCGGTCGTTTAGTTCAACCTCAGTGCCATCTTGTGGCATACTTCTATTTTCAAACTTAATTTCCATTAGGCGGCTGGTTGTAATTTGTTATCAACTTGTTTTGCACCCCAAAACTTCTCGTCAAGAGGCATATCACCCGACCCCACAAAAGGCATATCACACATAGAGTTATCAAGTTTGTTTTCTCCTTCACGCTCACGTATTTCATTACCAGTAATTGAGGCCGTACGGAAACGATTTTGATAGACAATACTACGGCTCACCGAGTCGGCACGAAGTACATAATCAATATCAAGGTTAAAATAATGAGTGCCTTTATCACGGGTCAAAAGCAGTTTACGTTTAAATTCCTGCTCAATCTTTTCGCTCCATGGCAACAAACAATCTACTTTGAAATCGTCGGCCTGTTGCTCAATATTATTATTGGTTGAGCGGTCAAGCGATTGCATTTTATGTAGTGGTATGCGATACATTCGGGCAATTTCTTCTACCTGAAACTTACGAGTAGCCAAGGTTTCAGCATCTTGCGGCGACATCGTAAGTGTGCTTACATTATTGCCATTTTCAAGCAAAAAGAAATCTTTATCGCTTGATAATGATTCTTTGATAGACTGATTTAGTCGGTTGTAGGCATCATCGCTTAATGTGTCTTGCGTAGAAAATACAGCTTTTGATTTGAGATTCCCTTTGTAGAATTTGCTCATAGTATTCTGGGCTTGAATACCCAAAGCAATAGACTCACGAGCAATCGTAAGCGGACTTTTACCAATGACACCATTGGAGCCAATACACGTAATATGGATTATATCACGCTTTTCAATCAATTCACCAAAAACATAATAATAAAGGGTTTCTTGACCATTCATTTTTACGTAATAAGGCATACACTCACTATTTTCCAAAATCTGCAATTGCACGGGCTGACCAGAACCATTCCTGAAAATGCGAGCATAGCCATTACCCCAAGTAAGAGCATTATTTACGAGTGATTCTTTGAAAGAAAACCAGGTCATAAACGGATTTGGCTCAGACACCAACAAGGGAAAAAGATTGTGATTAATAGCCTCGGTAGTTCGGCCATTGGTTTTCTGCATTAATCGCAAAGGAAGATTAGCGATAGACTCAGAAATGATTTTTTTTGCAGCATAAACGGCCGTAAAAGAGTCGGCATCTTGCGGATTTACAAAAATCCCAGCATTAGTTGATTGTCCCCACTCGTCCCAATTCTCAATTTTTCGGCCAGCCATCGAAATAGACGAAGTTGAACGGTCGGCAAACAAACCGCCAACATTTTCAACAAAATTGCCTATTTTATGGAAAAAATTCATTTTTACCCGAAAAATTGATTGATTTATCAAATTTCGAGTAATTATTTAGCCTAAACACGTGGTATTTCTACGTTTTTTATACAAAAAAAACACCGCCCAAAACCGAACGGTGTTAAAAACAAAACCACAGCAATTAAAGATTCAATCTAATTTCTTCGATTACGAGTAGAAGTCCGAAAACTTTCACTGTCATTATAAGGAGCGGCCAGTCCTTTTTCACGCTCAAAAGTACGTTTGGCAACATCAAAAGCATCGGGCAATTTCATTTTAGACCGATTTTGTGCGACCAAATCCGAAAAGTATTGTTGAGATGTTTTTAAGTTGCTCATTTATCCAAGTTGTCTAAATCTTACAATTTTTTCTTCTTTTTCAAACTTAATCATTGCCAAACCATCTAAGGCCGCCGAGACTCCATCAATCTTATGGCGGCGTTTCTTGTCATTTTTCTGAAACCAAACATTGTTATTTGCATCAACTGTTTGAATCACATTTCTAACCATCCACTGAATCACAGGGTTTCCATCATGCTTGTATCTGCCTGAGTAAATTAGCTCTTTCATCCACTCAATCACTGGCCCCAATCCTTCATTTATTTTATTGCCTTTGTCATCAACACCATTAGCAATAAATGAGCGTTGAGCAACCTCCATCACCTCAATTCCTTCGCTCTGGCAAGCCTCGGCAATACTACCAATGTGGGCAAAGTCATAGCCAAGTTTTTTTATCCTAACAAACTTATTGAGCTCAATGATTTTCTTTTGAATTTGTACGTGGCTGTTGTAATTGCCCTCGCATACTTCAATCAAACCGTCTTTTATCCAATCAGTTATCTGAAAAATCCCTTCTGATAATCTTTTTTGAATAGAGTCTTCAGTTATCCAAAACCACCAAAAAGTAGTAAACTCAACATTTTCCTCAAAATCAATTTTATGTTCGTAGTCTTTTCGCACCGAATCGGCAAAAGTCAAACTCAATGCTGCAAAGTCGTCTTTCATCGCCATGTCAAAGCCAGCTATACACTCTTTTCCTTCAAAATCGGCAAACTTTAATCCTGGCACAAAGTTCTTCATCCAGTCCTCGTCTTTAATAACAATCGTTGGAGCATCTACCCAAATGTTTAAGTTTTTGGTTTTAAACTCCACAAAACTCTGCTCACCTTTTTGATACGCATTGAGCAAATCTTCTTTGAAATCTTTGAGCGGAATGGTAATACCTAAATTTGGATTTCCTTTATACCAAGTTTTTGGGTCGAAAATATCATCATCATCATCGGGTGAAAATATCAAAACAAAAATAGAATCGTTTTCAATAGCACCTTTCAAAATAGGAATATACAACTTTTGCTCATTCACAAAACACGGCTTTGACTTATCAAAACCCCTCGTTGTGATATACTCCAAAATCTTTTCTTGGCGGTTAATCATACCCGAACGCAAAACGTTTGGCATTTCATCCGTTTCAAATTCGTGATACTCGTCAATAATTCCATAGGTTGGGCGAGTACCGTCGGCCGTTTTCGGGTTTGATGTCAAAAAACTTATTTTACTTTGGTCTTCCAGTGAGTAAATAACCTCACTTGTCTTTCGAAATAATTCTTGAAAATCTTCATTATTATCAAGAATCGTTTTTACGTCATTGAAACAAATCTTTGCTTGGTCTTCTTTATTGGCAACAATATATGTTTCAGGATTATAATTTGATTCAAAAATCGAATGATAAAAAATCTTAGGAACCCTCGTCAACGTCTTTTGATTTTTTCGAGCCATTGAGCAATACATCGTTCTGTATCTACGCCCACTAGTATCTTTACGCCTCCACCCAAAAAAATAATAATACTCTAACTTTTGCCACCAAAATAAAGTAGCTGGCTCATTTTTAAAATCATTCAGTAGCTCCGCAAACTTTATTACATCCGTTCCTTTTTCATGGTCAAAATAAAGCCCTCGTTTATGTGCATGCTCCAAATCTTTTCGATGCCTCAATACACAATCTTTGAGTAATTGACCAGCAGGAATTTTACCATTCAATATTTTATCCTCAATCTCACGAATGCTTTTATCATATTTCCGTTTGCTCATGATACTTTTTTCATTGTTGGAGCTTTCATATTACTTTTTGCATCACGAATTTTTTGCAACAATGGAGAAACCTTCGCTTTTGTAGGAATAATTATCTTGGTCCTACTGGCAGGGGCTAACCCAAATTTCGATTCCAATTCATTCAAAGATTTATTGATTGAAAGAATTTTATAAAAATCTTGGGGTGATGTTTTTACGTCATAAAGTTGTTCTTCATGCAAGTTGTAAACATAAATCAACTGGCAATACCGAGTAAACTTGGGCAAATCTAAAAACGTCAAAACACCTTTATCAATCAATTCATTTCCAACCTTATACCAAATATTCACAATATCGGTATCTTCATAAAATTTATCAGGAGGCTCTGGCATTTTGGTAATAGCTTCCGCCCGAAAATCATTTTTTTTAATCCGTGACTTCCGTAAAGTTCCTTTCAAGGCTTTTTCCTCATCGGGAATTGCCTTTCGCCCACTGTTAGAATTTCCAGCCATACCCCCTTTCGATTTTTTGGCACTCGTTTTTTTGAACTCCGATAGCGGTATTTAGATATAAACTCAAAGGAATCATACCGCCCCCCGCTTCCTTGATTCGTTTGCAGACTTGATGTTGTGATGCCTTGCACATAAAGTCTGATGGTTTTTCATATCGTAAATATCACCACCTTGATTGATTGGTATAATGTGGTCACGGGTTGAGCCAATACAATTATGTAGTGGCTTGCCTTGCTTTATACATTCAACACAAAATGGTTCAACTTCTAATCCTTTTCTTCTACAATCTTTCCACCTTTTTGAATTATATATAGAATGATTATCATTAACTCTTGATTTAAAGTTATGCCTAACAGTTGATTTATTTATTGAATTGATTCGAGGCATAATATTATATTTTTATTACTCGACATTATGTCAAGTAATAAAATGTTGGAGTAATAACGTAGCAATATTAAAAAGAATGTAGAATAAAAACAAAAAAAACGCCTGTAAATCATTGACTTACAGGCGTTTCATAAATTACGAAATTATACTATTTGTGACGAAGAAGAGATTCGAACTCTCACAGGCTTTCGCCCACTACCACCTCAAAGTAGCGTGTCTACCAATTTCACCACCTCGCCATTGATAGATTTATTTTCTATTGCAAAACTAAATAAGGTGAAAGATTTTTCCAAATTTTTATTCTGCTTTGTACTTTAAAAATAAAAGCCTCTATTGGAGGCTTTTGTGATCCCGCTGGGATTCGAACCCAGGACCCATACATTAAAAGTGTATTGCTCTACCAGCTGAGCTACGGAATCGTCAAACTTTTGGAATTAACCTCTGTTTGTATATATTTGATGTGTCATCTGACACGAGTGAAGTGCTATCGGCGAACGATAACCCTTGTGATCCCGCTGGGATTCGAACCCAGGACCCATACATTAAAAGTGTATTGCTCTACCAGCTGAGCTACGGAATCATTATTTTCTGACTTCGATATTTAACGATTAAACAGATTTGAAAGTAGAATAATTTATGCTAACTTTGCTTTTCTGTGCCGTTGTTCTTAAATCATGGTGCAAAATTAGTACTTTTAACAATACGATGCAAACAAACTTTTTGAAATTTCTGAAAATATTTTTTACTTTTTTTTTAATAATCCTTCAAGTACTTGATAGTCAAGGACAAACGTCTCTAAATAAAAAAGCAGATTCTTTATTTATTCAGAAAAAATTTGATGAAGCCCGCTCCATTTATGAGAAAATTTTAGAAAATTCGGAAAATGTCAATCCAAAAATTTATTTGAAACTCGCTAATATTTCGGAATCAAAAGGAGAATTTGTAAAAGAGTTATATTACCTCAACCTATATTTTTTTAAACAGCCCAACGAAAAGGTTTTTGAAAAAATGTATGTGGTAGCAACCGAAAACGGTTTTAAGGGGTATGAAAAAAATGATTTGAATTACTTTTTGTTCTATTACCGACAATATTCAAATTATGTTTGGGCGGGTTTCTTGCTTTTAGGGATTTATATTTTCACCGTACTGATACTAAAGAAAAAAAATAAACAGTTCTCCCCTATCAAACACAAGATTATATTTTTCATCTATCTAATCTTCTTAGCCAGCTTAATAAATCTGCCTAATAACTATAAATCTGTAATTATAAAAAATGAGAAGGTTTATCTGAGAGATTACCCTTCGGCAGCTTCACAAATTGTAGGAAGTATTAGTGAAGGGAACAGATTAAATGTAATAAAAACAGACGATATTTGGTACCAAGTTTTATGGGAAGGAAATTTCTGTTATTTAAAAGAAAGTGATATTTGGGTGGTGAAATAAAAAAGTCCATCTACTTTCATAGATGGACTTTTTTTAACGAATCAATGAATTTCGCTGATTTGTTTTAGTGGTGAATTCTTTTCTTTGGATAGTGTCGTATAAACTAATTTATCGACCCATCGAGGAAACCATTTATTGAGCCAAACGGTGAGCTTCCCTTCATTCGTCAAAATAATCGAGCGTTTTCTTTTCTTAATTGCCTTTACGATGTGCATAGCACATTCTTCCGATGACATCATTTTTTGTTCGTCACGCACGGTTTCCTGACTCACCTCTCCGTGGGCATCAATGGCTGCAAAACGAATATTCGATGAAGTAAACCCTGGACAAGCAGTAAGTACGTTTACACCTGTGTGTAATAACTCTGTACGAATTGCTTCGAGGAAACCATTGACCGCAAATTTTGAAGCTGAATATCCGCTTCTTACAGGCAAGCCTCTAAAGCCTGCAATTGAGGAAATACCCACAATTGTGCCTTTAGCTTTTTTTATGTAAGGCAAAGCTGCTTGTGTAAGATAAACGGTACCAAAAAAATTAATATCCATTACCTTGCGAATAGTAGCATCAATATCAGCATCCTCAAACATCGAACGCATCGTGATACCTGCATTATTGATTACGATATCAATTCGACCGTAATGATAAATTGCTTCGGCAACAATACGTTTATTATCGTACTCTAAACTTGAATCGGCCACTATATAATGGTTTTCGATTCCTTGGATTGAAAGTTCGTGACTGGTTTGTTCTAAATTGTCGAGATTTCGACCAGTAATAATCAACTTACAACGCTCTTTACCAAGCTCAAAGGCAAGAGCCTTACCAATACCTGACGAACCACCCGTAATGATTACAACTTTATCTGTTAGCATGGAAAAAAATATTTAAAAAAATAAATTATTACCAATATCTGGTACAACTATATTTATAATAAAATGTTTTTTTTCGTAAAAATGTTCCCGATAAAAATTAAAATCGAGAAGCACGAAATTAAAATCACCTTACCAAGTGAATGATTCCTTTATAAACTTGGTCGGAAAAAGTAAGGGCATAAAGATAATCACCTGCTGAAGCATTTTCACCTGTCCATTTAAAGTCTCGTTCGGTGGTCTGAAAAACCGAATTTCCCCAACGATTCATCACCTCAAATTTTTTAAATTGTCTTTTACAATTATCCTCTGCAATAGCACCCAAAGTAAAATAATCATTTTTACCATCTCCATTTGGAGTGAATGTATTGAATGGTGGAACAGGGTTATCAATGACTACATTATCTTTCAAGATAAGTTTAACACTTACTGAATCTTGTAACTGCAAACAATTATTGTCTTTTGTCGTAAAATTAACGATGAACTCTCTTGATTCTTTGCCGCCAAGCATAAAGCAAGTTGGCTTCCATGTAAATACACTACTCACTTTCCCTTTTCCTTCTTTATTTTCAAATGCCATTAAGACATTCTTAAAATCGAATCCACTCGGTACGCCCGTAAGTGTTAGTTGCTCATTATCAATATCCTGTGAATTAACGTTAAAAGTTAGTTCATTATTAATATTTGGATTCAAAATAAGTTCGGCAGTGTTATTTGTGAGAGTTGTGAGTACGGTTGGAGAATTATTTTGCTTTCCTTTTACCTCCACGGGTACAGAATAAAGTGTTTGGGTACTTACACCACAACGCTGGTCACGCACCACAAAGTCTAATAACATTTGCTTTTGTTTGAGAGCTTCGCAATTAGGTATAAATTGTAAAATAGAATTGACAGTTCCTTGCCCTTGTTTGGATGGAAAACTAAAACCATAGCTTCCAAAATTAAAATTTCGACCATTGCCAGTCAAAGCCAGGGTATCATTATCGATATCATTTCCAAAGACTGTAAATTTGAGTGTGTCACCATAAGTCACAACGGGGTTTGCGAGCAAGGAGGTTGTAATAGTCGGTCGAGTATTTTGGTTTTCTTCAAATTGAATTTTCATTCGATAGGCTCTATTTTGAGGGACAGGACAACCATTATCACTGATATTAATAAAAAACTCAGCTGGAACGTTATTTCTCGTCACAATACACTCCTCTAAACAAAACGATGTTTTCAGCGTATCTTTGCTCTTTATTTCTACATTAGAACTTGACTGTAAAAGGATTTTTCGGGTATCAAAGTTAACTCCTCGTGCTGTAATTGTAACCTTCTGATTGATATCTGGGTCAGTAAACAATACATCAAAACATCTTTTTTCACCTTTTTTTAAAGTTATGATTTCTCCATCTTTAAAAAGTTTCTTTGAGTTTTGATTCGCAACCATTACCTGTGGCGGACTATTGAAAATACAATCAATTACTTTTAACTGAAAATCTCTTTTCATTCGTCCAATGCGTTTACCTTTGCGAAATTCTTCTACCATTACAGAAAACACATAAAGCCCTAATTTATTTGGTTTCACGTTCAAGACGCCAGTTTGAGCATCAATTCTTAATGGAATTTCACCTGGAATCACATTTTCAAGGCTAATTCCCGGAACCCAAGTTGCTTCACGGTAATTATTGCTTGGAGAATTTGTAGGATTTGATTGTTGAGGTGACGAATTACCTATCCATGGCACCACTAAAGCATAAGACAAACTATCACCATCGGCATCGGTAGCACTAAAATCCATTTCGAAATTTTGGTTCATACAAACATAATCGGCAATAATATCTCGAAAATGTGGCGTTGTGTTGGCTATAGTTACTGGTGCAAATTCGGTATAAAAAACCATTCCTACATTACTTGGATTTTGAATATTAGTAATAATAGTATTTCTACAACATCTTTCCCAGACAATCATGTATCCATCAGGGTCAGAAAAATTTTCTGCCGATAAGTTTACAGAACTGCTGTATTTCATTAATAAAGTTGATAAATCCCCCTTTTGACATGAAGGATCAACATATTTGATAGGTTGGCGATAGACTTGTGGGCAAGTAACTTGCCCCATGCGAGCTAAATCACGTTTGCGGTAGATTTGTAGCGTGATTGATAAGTCTTCGGCTGCAGTACGCCCATTGATTGCATCAAAATATAAACTAAGTGTAACTTGGTGCGTACTGCTTCCAGCGAAAGGACTTTTAAGGGGAACAACCTCAATCTCGCCACCAACGATATGTGAAGCGAAACATATTGAAACTAAAAACTGAAAAAAAACGAGTAGGTAAAATCTTTTCATAGCAAATAAGTTTCGAAGGGAGAAATTCAATTCAAGTGAATCATTTATATAGACGAAATATCTTAGACAAAGGTTGGATTTTGAACTTCAAGCTAAGTTAAATACTTTTGTGTATTAAAACTAAAGAGAAAACGTAAATTATGCGATTTCTAAACAAAATGGTTAAGCAAATTAAATAATGGGAAAAGTAAAGACATTTGTCATAGAGTCAATTGTAGTTGAGAGCTTTGCAGCCGAAGGAAAATGTATTGCAAAACACAACGGTCAAGTAATATTTATTGAAGGAAGCAATGTTCATCCGGGCGATAAAGTAAAACTTTTTGTAAATAACCGAAAGAAAAACTACGCAGAAGCAAATGTACTTGAGATTTTAGAATATTCGAGTGAAAGGATTACTCCTTTTTGTAAGCATTTTGGTGTTTGTGGGGGCTGCAAATGGCAACACGTACCTTATGAAAAACAACTTGATTTGAAGTTCACACAAGTAAGCGACCAATTGAAGAGAATCGGAAAACTTGATTTACCAGAAATCAATCCAATTTTGGGTTCGGCAAAAACCCAATTTTATAGAAATAAATTGGAATATACTTTCTCGAATAGCAGATGGTTTACAAGAGACGAAATCAATACCGAAGAAGCCATGAGCAAAAATGCGTTGGGTTTTCACGTTCCGAAACGTTTTGAAAAAGTACTACCGATTGAAAAATGCTACCACCAAGCAGACCCATCAAATGATATTCGTCTTGCCTTGCGTGATTTTGCCGATGTTAATAATTATACATATTATGACCACATCGCTCATGAAGGTTTTCTGCGAAACGTAATGATTCGTACCTCAACTACTGGCGATTTGATGGTAATGGTGCAATTTGCTCAAGATAATAAAATAGATATAGAGGCAACAATGAACCACTTGCACACTAATTTCCCGCAAATCAGTTCATTAAACTATATTTTGAATCAAAAAAGAAATGATACGTTTTTTGATTTAGATGTGCATACCTATTACGGAAAACCTTACATCGAAGAAAACATGGAAGGTTTGATTTTCAGAATTGGAGTAAAGTCATTCTATCAAACTAACTCCGAACAAGCATATGAACTGTATAAAATTACGAGAGAATTGGCGGGGCTGACAGGCGAAGAACTGGTATATGACTTATATACTGGCACTGGAACTATTGCCAATTTTATTGCAAAAAACGCCAAAAAAGTAATCGGAATTGAGTATGTACCAGAAGCCATTGAAGATGCAAAAATAAACTCAGAAGTTAACGAATTGCATAATACAACATTTTATGCAGGTGATATGCGTAAGTTTTTGACGAATGAATTTATTGCTCAACACGGCAAACCTGATGTGGTTATTACCGACCCTCCACGTGCAGGAATGGATGAACCAGTGGTAAGAACACTTATGGAAGCAGCTCCAAAACGCATTGTTTATGTAAGTTGTAATCCAGCAACACAAGCCCGTGATTTAGCAATTTTAAGCGAAAAATATACTATCTCAGTAGTTCAACCAGTGGATATGTTTCCGCATACACACCATGTCGAAAATGTAGTGAGATTGGATTTGAAGAGTGCTTAATTGTAAATGATTAATGTTGAATAGAAGTAAAAACATGAGTCATCCCGAATTTAGGGATGTATAAAAAAAGAACCTTCTGATT
>OFDC01000113.1_pt1 | contig 88200 bp, 81 predicted proteins | sample 1520941 | NCBI WGS metagenome assembly OFDC01 (sample SAMEA94258168, study PRJEB24077) | hot springs metagenome | biome: Aquatic biome; feature: Water | place: India | collected 2012-12-06 | depth 5 m
GTGATATTACTTTCAATATCAACGAAAAAGATAAAATAGCCCTCATGGGTAAAAACGGAGCAGGAAAATCTACCTTGCTCAAAATTATTGCAGGCGTCGATAAACCTACACGTGGTAAAATTTCTGCTCCAAAGGATGCTGTAATTGCCTACCTTCCGCAGCATTTACTCACCAAAGATGACAGTACGGTTTTTGAAGAGGCCTCAAAAGCATTTTCGGCGGTGTTGGATATGAAAAATGAGATGGACGAACTTAACCATCAGCTCGAAACTCGTACTGATTATGAGTCCGATGATTACATGAAAATCATTGAGCGAGTATCCGAACTAAGCGAAAAATATTATTCAGTAGAAGAAGTAAACTATGATGCAGAAGTAGAAAAAACGCTTCTCGGAATGGGCTTTACAAGAGCCGATTTTACTCGCCCAACCGCCGAATTTAGTGGTGGATGGAGAATGCGTATCGAATTATGCAAGATTTTGCTACAAAATCCCGATTTGATTTTGCTCGATGAGCCGACCAATCACTTGGATATTGAGTCAATTCAGTGGCTCGAAGATTTCTTGATGAATAATGCCAAAGCCGTAATCGTGATTTCGCACGATAGAGCATTTGTTGATACTATCACGAATCGCACGATTGAGGTGACGATGGGGCGTATTTACGACTATAAAGTAAATTATACGCAGTACCAACAACTCAGAAAAGAACGCCAAGAACAACAACAAAAACAATATAATGACCAGCAAAAAATGATTGCCGAAACGCAAGAATTTATCGATAGGTTTAAAGGCACTTATTCAAAAACTTTGCAGGTGCAGTCGAGGGTGAAAATGCTCGAAAAATTGGATATTGTGGAGGTTGATGAAGTAGATACTTCGGCTTTGAGTTTGAAGTTTCCGCCTGCTCCTCGCTCAGGAAATTACCCTGTAATTGTGGAAAACGTAAGCAAAAGCTACGGCGACCACTTAGTTTTTAAAGATGCCTCATTGACGATTGAAAGAGGGGAAAAAATTGCCTTTGTTGGACGAAATGGTGAAGGTAAGTCAACGCTTGTAAAAGCTATTATGTCGGAGATTGAGTTTGAAGGAAGCATAAAACTCGGACATAACTCAATGATTGGCTATTTTGCTCAAAATCAAGCTTCTTTACTTGACGAAGATTTAACAGTTTTTCAGACGATTGATAATATTGCGGTTGGCGAAATTCGCACGAAAATTAAAGATATTTTGGGAGCATTTATGTTCCGTGGCGATGATATTAACAAAAAAGTGCGAGTACTTTCGGGTGGAGAAAAAACTCGTTTGGCAATGATTAAACTTTTGCTCGAACCAGTGAATTTGTTGATTCTTGATGAGCCTACCAACCACTTGGATTTGAAAACTAAAGATATTTTAAAAGATGCTCTTCGTGCATTTGAAGGGACAATTATCTTGATTTCGCACGACCGTGATTTCTTAGAAGGCTTGGCCAATAAAGTTTTTGAGTTTGGTAACAAACGAGTGCGAGAACACTTTGAAGACATCACGGGCTTCTTGCGTAATAAGAAAATGGAAAATTTACGTGAGATTGAGCGTAAGAAGTAATGCGAATTTTCAAACTGTTTTACTTTTAGCAAGTAAAAACTTGAAAATTATGTTCGGCAAAATTTGTCATGATTGTTTTCGATTTACTTTTTGTACGTTTCTTGCGTTTGCTGAGGCCATTTTCTTGCAAAGAAAACCGTTGAATTGAAGTTTGACAATAATTTGTTTTTTCTGGGTTTTGTTGAGCAAATAGTGAATTTACAGGTAAAATAAAGAGCAACATAAAAAGTGTCTTTTTCATTGAGTTGAAAATAAAAGCGTCTAAGAGTTTATTATTCTTAGACGCTTTGTGTTATAGGAAGTAACTTTATACGATAGAAAACTTAATTCGCTTTCTGATTTCAGCTAAAGAATGGTCAACTAAAAGTTTTCCATCTCTGAAGACTTCCTGCAATTCACCTTGTTTTTCTTCTGCCCAAGAAACTTGGTCGATTAGCTTATATTGACCATTTTCCAATATAATTTTCATTAAACCTTTGGCCGATTTCTTAGTGCCGTCGTCAGTAATTGGGTCTTTAAAAATTTCACGACCCTCACCATCGACTTCGCCATAAGTGGCTTTCATTGCAAAACCGAAAGTATCACGAGTGTTATATTGATAGGTGTAAGAACCAATTCCTAAAACGATATTGGTAGAAGCAAAGCCTTTTTGTTTGAGTCGTTCACAGATTTGAGTGGCTCGCTCAATCGTGATACTATCTCCATAGATTGCACCAATTTGTGGGGCTAATTCTTTGAATCCTTTTTCGTTTATTTTTCCTCCAAAAACTTCCCATAACAATTCAATTACTCCCTTTTGTTCTTTTTCGGTTTTGCTGTTCGGATTGCCGCAAATAATATCAACTGGATTTCCACTATCAGGGCGAATTACTACTTTTCCGTCTCTACCAATAATTTCTTTTTTGAGTTTGGGTAAATATTCGGTTAACACTTTCCATAAATCCCAAGTATCAGAAACGATTGAGACAATACCTTTGGGATAAACTTCACAAATGAGGCGTTTGAAGGTTTCGAATTCACCTTCAGTTGTGCCCATGCACATAACCGAGTGTTCGGTGGCAGCAACTGAGCCTCCAATCAATTCAGTTTCTGCATTAGCATTATAATATTCCTCCAAAAAATCAATGGCTGGAATAGTATCTGTACCTGTAAAACTCAGTAAATGTCCTGCTGCTGAGGTAACAGCTGCTTCAATGCCAGCCATACCACGCATTGAGAAATCATGTCCTTGCCAATCGACAAATGTTGGAATGGAGGAAGTCTCGGCGGCATATTTATCTAAAACTTTTCTATACTGTCGGGCAATGGAAGCGGAAGTACAAGGCATCCAGATAATGGCTGAAAGTAATGTCTCGAAATAATTTGTTAGCCAGAAAAACTCAGATTTGGTATTATACATCGTAAACATTGGCACTCGTGTAGGTACACTAATGCCTTCGGGTAATGCCTTGAAAACCATTGGAATATAACCTAAATCGTGAAGGGCTTCGATGTGTTTTGTACCAACTTGATTTTCGCCTAAATAAGTATTGATTCTACGGGCATATTTTTTTACTACCTCTTCTTTTGGTTGTTTGAAGAAATAGGTATTAAAATCTTCGATGACATATTTTTTGAGAAAATATTGAAGACCAAAGAAAACAACCTCTTCGATGCCCTCGATGCGAGATTTTCGAGGAGTCCAGTTAGAATATACTAAACTTGTGCCTTCAGGGTATTGGCGGCGATGGTCAACTTTGTAGCCATCGGTTAATAATAGAGGGTTCATGGTGGTTCTGTCTTTTTCATAAGGCGATGCCTTATGTTAGTTTGTGTTGCCCTTTCAGGGCGGTTTTTAATGATGTTGTGTTCATAGAGCGTTGCCCTATGTTAGTATGTTTTGCCCCTTTGGGACGTTATTTTGCGTCTAATATGCCCCGAAAGGTCAAAATACATTAGTGTGTGGTAATGCCACGGATTGAGGTCATATTATATGGACCCATATTAAATAACACCCAAATATTACGCCCTGAAAGGGCAAAATATATTAGCGTATGGCAACGCCTTACGGAATTGAGTCATAGTGTAGTAATAAATTCCAAAAATCATGCCCTGAAAGGGCAAAACGTATGAACGGATGGCTTAGGGTAGTATCAATCCCAAACATAACGTTCATCGTAAGGCACATCATATTGCTTCAAAAAAGCACGATATTCATCTTGAAAAGTTTTTTTGCTATGGTGTTCTTTCTGATTTTGAATGTATCTTTTCACAATTTCGGTTTCTTTAGGGTTAACAGAGAACGCACCATAGCCACCTTGCCAATAAAAGGTTTCAAATTCTTCGCCTTGAAGTTTCATCCATTTAGAAGAGCCTTTCTTGACCTCTTCTGCGAATGTAACCAAACTTATTTTCTTAGATAGAACCGTTAGAATATGGATATGGTCTTCTATTCCGCCAATCTGTAAAGCTGGACTTTCTAAGGTTTTACAAATACCACCAATATAACCGTAAAGCTTTTCTTGGATATGCGGTAAGATAAGATTTTGACGGTTTTTGGTACTGGTTACAAAATGTATGTAGTTGTAGGCGAGTGATTGTGGCATGATGTGGGTTATTGTTTAGGATTAAACAGAATGTTTTAATTCCTCCCTTTTTCATGAGGATAAAGCGTGTAAACAGGTTCGCTTTGCCAAAATTCTTTTGAGTTTATGTCCAATATAGACAATCTACCTTTGAATGCAGCTCCCGTGTCGATATTCCAAACATTGATTGCATTCATTGGAGTTGAAACATCATAATAGAGCGTTGGAGTATGGTCAATGTATATCTCATGAAATAATTTTAGCCTTTTTGGATAGAAGACCGAATCTTTCTTTACGTGTTTATCCATTGTTAATGCCATTTCCCATAAGGTTCTATCCCACGAATAATTACTTTCATAATGCTCTTTTTCAGGCCCGTGCATTGATGAAAAACCAGCGTGAATAAATAGCCTATTCTCAGGGTCAACATAGAAATTTTTCATGCGGTTGAAAAATGCTAAATGTTTTTGTTTTTGCTCTGGAGAATAGTTTTGATAGCTTTTTACCGTTGATTTTCCGCCGTGAAATAGCCATGTTTCGTTAGCCAGTTTACCCATTAGCCAATCTTCGCACCACGAATCATGATTGCCTTTTATGAAAATACATTCGTGTTCAACTTCTAAATCAATCAAATAGTCAATTACTTGAGCTGATTCACTCCATCCATCTACGTAATCCCCTAAAAATATGAGCTTATGGCTTTGATTGATTGAAACTTTGCTTAATACTTGTTGTAAGGCAAGCAAGCCACCGTGAATATCACCTATTACGAATGTTCTTTTCATGATTAGAAACTGATATATTTTGTGGGTACATTATCAGTGAGCCAAACGCCATTTTCAGAACAGTAAAAGAGTATTTTATCATTATTCATGGCTTCGGCATCTATTTTTAAGATGATAGCAGTGCCTCTTCTATTACCCACTTTTTGAGCTGTTTCTATGTCTTTGCTTAAATGCACATGGTTACGATTCATCTTTTTCAATCCTTCTACTCTGATACTATCTAAGTATTTTTCGACAGTTCCATGATATAAAATTGGTGGTGGAATCTGTGGTCTTAAATCTAAATCAATTTTTATAGAATGTCCTTGATTTGCTCTAATTTCTTTTTGGTCAGTACTTAGAATAAATCGTTGTTTATCGTTCTTTTCTACAACCTCAACAAGTTGCTGAAAGCTAAATTTAAGCTTTGACTTATTTAATAATTCTTCAACATCAGCCCAACCGTTTGGGTCTAAGACTAAGCCTATACTTTGAGGTTGATGTCTCAAAATTAGGCTTAGGGATTTGCTTATTTGTGTGATATTAGTATTGCTCATTTGAATTTATAATTATGGTTAGTTTTGTAGATATTGATAATTAGTAGAGATTTCAAGTTACTTAAATGGTAATTTTGAAATATGTATCTCAGGTTTTAGACCTTGATTAAGTAAATGATAATGAAATGTTGATGCCCATTCTTCTGCTCTATCTACTTTAGGACCGATAGTTATATCTTTTAAGATTTTAGAAATAGATACGAGTTCAATATAAACTTTGTTTGGCTTGGATGAAGGCTTGAAATCCTTAGAATCTAAATCAATTTTTATATCAAAACCGATTGCCTCATTGATTACCAAGCGTATTTCGTTTTCGTATTGATATTCTACACTTTTAAAAAGATAAGCAATGCTATTGAGTAATTCAATGATATCGACTTCCTCATTTGGATTTTTATCCGTTTTATTTTTAAATAATTCCACCTCATTTTTCAACTCATTCATAAGCTTTGAAAACTCCTCTGTTTGAGATGCTGTTGCTCCTGCAAAGTGGAATGAGTCGTTGCTTCTATATGCCACTCTATAAAACTCAATTTCCTCAGATTTAGGTGAAATTAAAGCATCAGAAGTTTTAATTTTAGCATTAATTGACTGTTTAAGTTCGTTTACATTTAAAGTTATAGAACAACCTTTGGCTTCCTCTAATGCTTCTTTGCCATACATACGCCAGAGAGTTAGGTCATTTCTTTTTGAAATATCAACAAAACTTCCAATGAATGGTCTCTTTGTGAAAATTTCTTCCTGACATTTGGTTTTTGCTTCGGGTGAAAATACTAAAAAACTAAATAGTTCTTGACCTTCTGATGTATCATTTAAAAAACTACCTTCTGACAAACGTAAAGGACTATCTTTTAGTATTAAGTACTGAGAAGCACTGATACTCGAATAGTGTGTAACACATTCTCCTGTAAATAATAATATGTCTTTAATCTTACTAACTAAACCTGTTATTTTTTTATACGAGGAATTTTCTAATATTTTATCAATCTCTTCGATTTTTGATGTAGCATATTTATAGTAAAAGTCATCATCGTTTGTCTTTAATTGAATAGACTTGGAAAAGTATGCCTTCGCTAAATCGTATTTTTTTAAGACATAATAGAGCAGTCCTAAATTATGATATGGTGCATCAAAATTAGGATTTATTTCGAGAGCAATATTAAAATACTCTTCTGCTTTATCATATTTTTTTAAATCATAGAAAACACTACCAAGACCATTATAGGAATGAATAAATTTGGAGTCAAGTTTAATAATTTTGATATAATACTCTTCGGCTTTAGTGTAGTCTTTTAAGTTGTAGTATATATTTCCAAGACCATTGTAAGGATGTAAATATTTATAGTCAAGCTCAATTGCTTTCAAATAATATTCTTCAGCTTTTTTGTAATTTTTCAAATCATAGTATAAATTTCCGAGGCCATTATATGGGAATACATGCTTAGGGTCAATTTCAATAGCTTTCATGTAAAATTCTTCTGCCTTATCATATTTTTTTATTTCTCTAAATAAATTTCCAAGACCATTATATGGTAATACATAATTAGAATCAATTTCAATAGCTTTCATGTAAAATTCTTGAGCTTTGTCATATTTTTTTAATTCTTTATAAGTATTCCCAAGACCATTGTAAGAAGATGGGTATTTAGGGTCAATTTCAATAGCTTTCAGATAATACTTTTCAGCTTTGTCATATTCTTTTTTGTCTTTATATAAATTCCCGAGCCCATTGTAAGGAAGTTTGTACTTAGGGGCAATAGTAATCGCTTTTAGAAAGTACTTTTCAGCTTTTAAATCATCTTTATGAATGCCCCTTGATATGATTCCTAAGGAGTTATATCCTTTGGCACACTCTTTATCAATTTCAATAGCTTTTTGAGCTATAATTTCACACTCTTGATATCTTTCAAGGTTACCTAATGCTGCTGCTTTTTCAGCATATAAATCAGCATTTTTGTGTTTTTCGAGTATATCTGTTGGTAATAACTCTATTACCTCATCATATTTTTTAGCAATATTGAGGTCTTGAACCTTTTTTAGTAATGTTGTTAGCTTTTCCATGGTATTATTTTTCTATTTTTAAATCAAATTGTGTTAAACTTTGGCTTGTATGTTCCTTAAATGAATTAGTCGTAAAGATTTTTTCAAAATACTTACTCAACTCATCGAATCCCTTACTAAAAATCCCGTGACTAATTGCCAAATATAGCTTTCCTGCGTTTTTCTTTTTTAATTCTTCGGCTAAACCGATAAATGTTCCGCCGCCATCGCAAATATCATCTACAATCAAGCAATCTGAGCCTTCTAAATCATCGTGATAAACTTTAAAACCTGTAAGTTTACCTGTTTTCACATCTCGGCTTTTACTGGCTTCTACTACCTCAATTCCACCCAGATATTCAGAAACTTTATAGATTTTCTTTAGAGCTCCACCATCAGGCGAAATCAGTTTAATATTTGTTCCGATTTGTGCTATAACTTTTTGGATAAAACCATGATTCGAAATCACCGAGACGTTGTTAAGCAGGGCAGGAGTAACTTCTGAGTGTGGGTCGAAGATATATACTTTTTCTAAATTTAGCTGATTGATAATATCGGCATAGACTTTTACTGATAACGCTTCTCCCATAATCATCACACGGTCTTGACGAGCCGCAGGAAAATATGGAATAAATGCCGAAATTGTTTTAACGTCCATCCGTCGAAGGGCATCAACCGCAATACACAAAAGCCCCAAATCATTAAACGAATTGATTCTGTGCGTAACCATCACTGGCAAAGAAGTATCAAAATCGGCTTTTATTTTGATATGGGGTTCTCCGCCATGAAAAGTGAAGCTTTCAAAGGCAATTTCGTTTTCGTTCTGAAATGGCTTAAAATTATTATCTAAGTTGAGTATCATTGCATTTGCGTTTATTTTACGCAAATATAGTTTACGAGAATTTGATGTGCAAATATTTTGTGTAAAATTTACGCAAATTTTATTTCAAAATGAAAACCTTCTTGTAGAAGCTGATTGTATTTTTTGGTATTAAACTGAAAAAACTTGGCAGGGCGACCAGTGTTATGCACCGAAATCTTGTCGGTTTCTTCTACAAAGCCAAAACTGAGGATTTTTTTTCTGAAATTTCTGCGGTCAATTTCTTTTTCCAGAATTGTGCAGTAGAGGGTTTCTAATTCGGAGAAAAGGAAGTATTTGGGCAATAAATCAAAGCCAATGGGTTGATAAGTAAGTTTAGCCTTGAGGCGTTCGATGGCTTTTTGTACGATTTTATTGTGGTCAAATGCTAAATTCGGAATCTGGTTTATTTCAATCCATTGGGCGTGTTCGGCATCAGTATCTGCTTTTATCGATAGTTTTGAAGAATCAACCAAAGCAAAATAAGCAACCGATATAACTCGGTTACGGGTATCTCGATAAACATCATCTCCAAAGGTGTAGAGTTGCTCTAAGTAATTGACTTCCACATTGGTTTCTTCTCTTAATTCTCTTTGAACTGCCTCTTTTAATGGCTCGTCATTGCCAACTAAACCACCTGGCAAAGCCCAGTAGGTTTCGCTTGTTCCAAATTTCTGCTGAATTAAAAGTACATACAATTTTCCATTCTGATAGCCAAAAACAATGGCATCAACGGCAATCCTAATATTTTGTATCATTGAGAATAAATGCGTAAAGTTTACACAAAGATAGTGTAAAAGCGTGTCCACAAAAAATGCCTCTTTTTCAAGAAGCATTAATTAAAGTAATTATTTTTTCAAGCTTTTAACGTTTGAAAAATCATAGTATCAAAATCATTTATTCTTATATTCATCTGCAATACTTCGTATTAAAAGGGCAGTTAAGGCTCCAATGGCAAAAATAGATAGAAACTGAATTGGTCGAATATTATCATTATTAACGAGTCGAGCGTAGTTTCCGATTGAAATCATGAGCATTACTGCAATGACAATTCTTCTTTTTCTGGCGTCCATAAGGTTTAGTGTTTTAGGGTTGAGACTGTTTTTAGAATAAATATATAAAAAAAATGGGCAGAATTTTCGTTCTGCCCATTTTTATTTTCTTACCCTAAATTCGTAATATCAAAAGGTAATTTTCTGATGCGTTTTCCAGTTGCTGCAAAAATCGCATTACCCAATGCTGGTGCAATTGGTGGTAAACCAGGTTCTCCAACGCCACCAGGGTTTTCACCACTGTCGATGATGTGAATTTCCATTTTCGGAGCTTCATTCAATCGCATGACGTTGTACTGGTGGAAATTGGTTTGGTCGCAAACACCGTTTGTAAACGTGATTCCACCTTTAATAGCCGCCGTAATTCCCATCACGATATTTCCTTCGGTTTGAGCTTTTACGTGGTCAGGGTTTACATAATATCCGCAGTCAAGTACTGATACAACTTTATCTATTTTTACGCCTGCACCATCCTTTGAAACCGTAATGCAGCAAGCCGAGATACTACCAAACGAAGCAAAAACTGCTATTCCTTTGCCTTGTCCAGCTCCGAGTTTTTCTTTCCAATTGGCTTTTTCGGCAACGGTTTCCAACACTTTTCTGTAACGAGCATCTTTTACTAAGTCCAGACGAGCTTGTAGCGGGTCTTTTCCTGCGAGCTGAGCCAATTCGTCAATGAAACATTCTTGTCCCCAACCAAAGTTTGAGGCATAGACCGAACGCCACCAAACGATTGGAATTTCAGTTTTTACGTTTGTCCAAGAAATTTTTGAAACAGGAAACTCATATTTGCTATTTTCGGTGCTGATTTCACCCGATAACCAAGGGTCAGATTCGTCAGGAGCTAAACCACCAAAGACCTGACCAACAATAGATTCGCCAATGGCATGGTGGTGAAAACCAGTGATTTTTCCCTTATCAACAAAACCCTGCATGTGGCTCAACATACCTGGGCGATAAGGCCCTTGCGTAATGTCGTCTTCACGAGTCCAAATCATTTTTACTGGCTTTTTCAATTCTTTTGCCAATAAACAAGTTTCGTTCAGATAATCGTGGTAAGCCTTTCGACCAAACGAACCACCTAAAAGTGGCACATTGAATTTGATTTTATCCTTGCTGATTCCCAACGCTCTCGAAACATCGGCCAAACCACCGTCTGGGCCTTGTACGTGAGCCCAAACCTCGGCTGTGCCGTCGTCTTTTACGTGTACAACCGCACATTCTGGCTCAATTGGAGCATGAGCCAAAAATGGAGTTTCATAATTTACCTCCAATTTTTGTTTGGCATTGGCAAATTTTGCGTTGAAATCGCCTTTTTCTTCGTATCTGATACCTTCTTTTTTAGCTGCTTCGTAAGTGGCTGCAAAATAGTTATCGGTTGTCATGGTTTTGGCTAAATCACCGTTGTCCCAAGTAACTTTCAAGGCTTTTCTACCTTTTTGTGCTGCCCACCAATTGGTTGCAATAACTGCCACGGCATCTGCTGCACGGTGTGGCATTGGTCTTTTGGTTTTGATAACTTGCAAAACTCCTTTCACTTTCAAAGCTTCGCTATCGTCAATAGAAACAACTTTTCCATGAATAGTTGGTGAGTGCTGGATACAAGCATAAACCATGTTTGGTACTTCGATGTCGATTCCGTAAACGGCTTTTCCTGTTACACGCTCAGGAACATCGAGGCGTTTGTTGTATTTACCCAAAATTTTGAAATCTTTCGGGTCTTTGAGTTTCGGGTTTTTCGGAACTTGTAATTTTGAAGCATCATCAACCAATTCACCGTACGTGAATGATTTATCAGAGTTTTTTAAGAAAATTTTGCCATCTTTGGCATAACAGTCTAATATTGAGGCGTTCCAGCGTTTGGCAGCAGTTTCGATGAGCATTTCTTTGGCGGCTGCACCTGCTTTGCGGAGAGATGTCCACAAACCACGCACGGTGCTACTTCCGCCCGATTGTTGGCTACCATATTTTTCTTGTCCACCCGACTGAATGAGCTTTACTTTATCCAAGCTAACTTCCAATTCTTCGGCAATCAGCGAAGGTGCGGCTTGCGTAGAACCTTGACCCATATCGGGGCGTGGATTTATCAAAGCAATGCTTCCATCGGTGCTGATAATGATGAAAGGATTGATTTCAAGGTCGAGAACTGCCGATTTTGGGTCGGTATGAGAAATCTTTTTAGGATGTTTTTCTTTGGCAAAAGAATTAAGCCCAACCATTAAACCGACTCCCGTAAGTGAGCCAGCTTTGATAAATGAGCGGCGTGAGGTATTGATATGTTCCATAGTTTTTTTAGTATTTTAAACAAGTTCGTTGGTTTGAACTAAACGATACTTTGAAATAGGTTGACTTTTTTCGTATAAAACAACAGGGTCTAAGTCGAAGGGTAATGTCATTTTTTCATTAGCAAATGAAATGGTAATAGGCAAGTTTACCCATTGTAAAGTGCCTATCTCACCAATCGAAACATATTTGAAAATATCATAGTCGGATAATTGATAAAAAGCTTCATGTTTGCCTGATTTATCAAATTCGCCCTCAAAATCATTTACCCTTACTTCGCCAGTATTCCACATACTGGTAATTTTGAAAGGCTCAACTTTGATGATTTGTGTAATAAAAGGAATATTACTCATTTTCTTAGACTTGGATTTAATTGATAAAAAGTTTCAAGCAAATTTTCTTTGTTCAATTTTGCCCATTCTACTACTTTACTAAACTATTTGTTTGGTAGTTCGCCTCTTATGATTTCTAATCGAGTCAATTTCAATTAATGCTTTGTATTCTGCATAATAGACATGAAAATGTGGGGGCAAATGGTCGTTTGAAAAGAGTAAAATCTTAATTCCATCAAAAAAGCTTATGATTGGCATCTTTATTTTCCTCCTACATTTCCAGCTTTCATGCTTTCGGCAGCACGATGAATTCCTTTACGAATACGGTCGTAAGTGCCACAACGGCACAAATTTCCGCTCATGTATGTATCAATATCTTCGTCAGTCGGATTGGGCGTTGTTTTCAATAATGCCACTGCCGACATGATTTGTCCCGACTGACAGTAGCCACATTGAGGAACTTGTTCTTCAATCCAAGCTTGTTGAACAGCGTGTAATTGCGTTTCGCCAATGCCTTCGATGGTTGTAATTTTGGCATTTTTGGCAAGTGATGAAACTGGAATTTGACACGAACGAGTTGCCTCTCCATTGACATGAACCGTGCAAGCTCCACATTGAGCCATTCCACAGCCAAACTTTGTGCCTTTTAGGCCCACAAAGTCTCGTACAACCCAAAGTAGGGGCATATCAGGCTCGACATCTACTTTAGTTTTTTTTCCGTTTACGGTAAGGTTGAATATTGCCATTTTTTTGTTGGTTACTGGTTGATTGGTTATTAGTACATTGGTTACTGGGGAATTGGTTATTATGGGAAATGACGAATTGCATAATTTGCATCAATTAATAACTCCTTTTCCAATAACAAATAACTATTTCCAAGATTTATAACGTAAAATTTCCTAAAAAGTTAGACTTTTGCAAAGAAATTTACCTTTATCTCAAACTATGTTTATTGATTTAAGAAGTGATACCGTTACGAAGCCCAGCGATGGCATGAAAGAAGCCATGTTTATGGCTGAAGTAGGTGATGATGTTTTTGGCGATGACCCAACCGTATTGGCTCTCGAAGCCAAAACTGCCGAAATGTTTGGCATGGAAGCCGCTTTATTTTGCCCATCAGGAACGATGACAAATCAATTGGCAATTCGGGTGCATACTTGGCCTGGAAGCGAAGTGATTTGTGATAAATATTCTCACATTTATCTGTATGAAGGTGGAGGAGTTGCTTTGAATTCATTTTCATCGTTGAAGCTTTTAGATGGCGACCGAGGACGGTTAAACGCCCAACAAGTGCGTGATGCAATTAATAATCCCGATGATATTCATCAACCTACCACAAGTTTGGTTTCGCTCGAAAATACAATGAATAAGGGTGGTGGATGTTATTATCAATTATCTGATATTGAGCAAATTAGAGCTGTTTGTGATGAGAAAAATCTGCCTTTACATCTTGATGGTGCAAGGTTATTTAATGCTTTGGTAGAAACCAATGAAAGTCCTAAAATTTATGGAGAATTATTCGATTCTATCTCAATCTGTTTATCAAAAGGTTTGGGTTGCCCTGTTGGTTCATTGCTTTTGGGTAAAAAAGATTTCATTAAAAAAGCACGTCGCTCACGGAAAGTGATGGGTGGGGGCTGGCGACAAGCAGGTTTTTTGGCTGCCGCAGGAATTTATGCACTTGAAAACAATATTGAGCGTTTGCGAGAAGACCATGCTCGTGCCAAGCAAATCGGTGAAGTTTTAGAAGGGCTACCGTTCGTAAAAAACATTTATCCGATTGATACCAACATTGTGATTTTTGAATTGCCTGAGACTATTTTGGCAAGTGATTTTGTGGCACGTATGAAGGAACAAAATATTGGTTGTGTGGTTTTTGGTAAACATTTGGTAAGATTTGTGACGCACCTTGATTTTACGGACGAACATTTAGCTGAATTTGAAAAAAATATCAGAAAAGTCGGTTAAATTCGTTAAGAATGTAGAACAAGTTTCTAACTTGTTATTAAATTTTATATCTGACAAGTTAGGAAACTTGTTATACTGAAAAATACAAATTGTGAAAAAAAAACTCGGAATACTCTGTTTTATCCTTATTTCAGTTCATTCTTTTGCTCAGGAAGAAAGACGTAAAGTGTTGAAAATCAATCTTTCTGCTGCTGCAATGGGTGCTGCAACTGTGCAATACGAAAGGGTTTTTGGTAATCGATTTTCGTTGGCTTTGGGGGCTGGTTATCGCCCGAAAGGTTTGTTTCCTTATGCCAAAGATTTAGAAAAATACGTTGATTTTGCCGATGGAAAAATTGACTATATCAGTTTTGATAATGTAAAAAAAGCAGAATCAAAGATTGGGATGTATCATATTACTCCCGAAATGAGGTTTTATTTTGGAAATAAAGGTGCTCCAATTGGTACATATTTATCAATTTTTGGGAAGTACAATGACTTTCATGGCGATGTACCTGTTTTTATTGATACTGATTACAGAGGTATACCTGTTAGGCTTGATTTACCAGTTGATACCAAATTACAAACAGCCACTGTGGGTCTGATGCTTGGACATCAGTTTCGTTTGGGAAATCGTTTTACTTTTGATTGTTATATTATTGGAGCTCATTTTGGTCGTGTGAGTGTACACGGAGAGTCGAATCAAAATCTTGAAGGATTCGATGATGACTTCAGAACTCGATTAAGAGAAAAAATTCTGACAACTTTCAAAATCAATGAAGATTATTTGGGCTTAGTAGTAGATAGTCAAGGAGTAAGGATTGATAATGTTCAGCAACTTAATTACCTAAACCTTCGTGGATTTGGATTTAATTTGGGGTATCGTTTTTGATAAATTAAACCTCATAGGTTTGCAACGGTGTGACGATTCGTAAACCTATGAGGTTTTGCGTATTAAAATATCCTAATTCCGCCCTGAATGCCTACCCAAGAAGTAAGCGTTGCTCTTTGCCCAAAATAATACCCTTGCTTTTCTGAAATTTTCCAACTATTCATTTTTCCTAAGTTAATTCCTTCATCTTTGCTCGCTAATAAATTGAGTGTTGGAGAAACAAACAACGCAATATGTCGAGTTGCATGAATTTCTAATCCCAAACTTGCTTTACTATGTTGGTTAAGATTCCAATAATTGCCATTTTGTTGAATATGCGAGGAAACTACATCAAAATTTAACCAAAATGTACGGTTTAGCTTCCATGCTGTTCCTAATCCATAGCCGAGCGAAAAGTCTGGTTTATCAGCCAATCCAAAATTATATCCCGCTGTCAGGATATTATAGAATCGTTTAACACCAGTTTTAAAAGTTAAATTGAACCAATTAACTTCATCTGTACTGAGCTCAAATCGTTTATAACCGCCTTTTCCTGCAAAACTCAAAAGTCCGATTGGAATACTGTTTTCACTTTCTTTGGCAAAATTAAACAAGCCAATTTGGTGTCCGCTTTGGGCTTTTTGGGCAAAATTAAAGAGTGAAATTTGTAAACCGCTCATTGTTTCGCCCACAACATTAACTGTTCCCGCAATTTGTATTCCCTTTAGATCTTTTCCTGTGAAATTACCAAACCCAGCTACTTGTAGTCCGTTAGTACTACCAATGGTGGCATTCCCAAAACCAGCAGCTTGAATACTGGCATGTGTATCTTCCAAAACGAAGTTGCCGAAGCCTGCCGCTTGAATTCCCGAAAAGTTTTTGAGTGAAGCATTACCAAAACCCGCCATCTGAATTCCTCCTGTGCTTCCACCATTTAGATTTCCGAATCCTGAAGCCTGTACTCCGTAAAAATTTCGCCCGTTGATACTTCCAAAACCAGCCATTTGTACGCCTTTTACGTCTTGTCCAACTAAATTGGCGAATCCAGAAGCTTGTATTCCATAGACTTTTCCTCGAACGACATTGAAAAATCCGCCAATTTCAAGGCTACGCACACCCAATGAATAGCCGCCGATAATGTTAATGGATAGATTGTTGATAACGTTTCCACTTAAATAATGATTTGTACCAATGAATGGTAAAAACGAAATTTGAGCAGGTCGATATAGCGTATCACGTACATTATCAAGGTGAATATTTTGTTTGGTTGTGATAAACCAGTCAGTCAAGCGTCTTTGCGTAATTTGTAATTGCTCTTTTGCTGTATTCCAATATTCTGGATAATCGATTCTCGGAATTTCGATGATAATAGAATCTTTCGCTTCGACAGGCTCAATTTTAGTTATAACTGGCTGAATCACTGGCAAACTATCGAGCTTTTTGTTTGGAAGTGAATCAATCTTGAAAGAAATCAGCCGAGCGATTGTATCGACTTTCGGGAGTTTTGGTATTGATAAAAGTTTGATATTGAGTGTTTTATCTTGTTTTGAGCGAATCAAGATTCGTTCGTCTTGGTAGTTCTGTTTTCTGACCAAAAGGTTTACATGATTCAATTCCTTAGGAATTTTTAGACGGTAGTAGCCATACTGATTTGATACGGCAGAGGCAAGTGTTACGGGTTCGTAGATACTCGCTTTCTCAATTTTTAAGCCCGTTTCTCCGTCTGAAACGTAGCCCATCACGAAAAAATCTTTCTGTGGTTCTTCGCTTGCTTTTTTTAGAATGATATAATTATTGCGATTTTTGAAAGTTGCCGTATTGCCAAAAATATCGCTCAAAATCTCTCTAACAGCTTGGTTTTGTGCCGAAATCGACACTCGTTTTTCGACCGAAAATTCATCAGGATTATACGAAAAACTAAAGTTTCCAGCACTTGCAATGCTTTTCAGTGCATTGTCGAGTCTTTCGTTCGAGATTTTAATTGAAATGATTCGTTCGAGCGGTGGACGACTTTGAGCAAAAACTTGGGTGATTGAGAGCAGTAAAAAAAATGTGAATAGCTTTTTCATAAATTTAAAAAATGTGTTTTGAAGCTATGACATTTTGTTTTTGTTTTTCCCCTATTTGAAAAACGGTGATTTAATTATTTTATTCACCACACCCTGCACCATCAATGATATATTTTTCACCTTCGGGGGTAACCTTCAAATTGAGTGTTTCTGCAATGACGTTGAGGGCGTTTGGCAGTGTTTCGTTAGTGAAAGTAGTGGTTAGGCGACAAGTTTTTATATTATTATTTTTTAGAATAATCTTTGTTCGATAATTTTCACTCAATACATTTATTACATGTTCGAGACTTGAATCCTCAAATACAAAAGTTTTGGTTTTGTAGGCAAAGGTGTTTTTATCAAGCGTAATTGTTCTTCGGATTGTGTCTTTATCGGCTTCAAATTCGGCTTCTTCACCTTTGACTAAAAGCGTTTGTTTCTTTTCGTGCTTAAACTCAACTTTGCCCGATTCTACACTTACTTTTACATTTTTTGTATAGGCTTTTACGTTGAATGAAGTTCCCAAAACCCGAATATCAGAGCCGTTGGCGTGAATGATAAATGGCTTGTTTTCGTTTCGCTGCACCTTGAAAAATGCTTCGCCTGAAAGATTAATTTCTCTTGTATCTCCTTCAAAATCAGCAGGATAGCTTAGATTTGTGTTAGCATTTAAGAAAACCACTGAGCCATCGGGCAGAGTTTGTTCTAAGGTTTGATTAGTAGTTTTTAGTGAAACAAGTTCTGTTTCTTTCTTACTTAAAAATAAAGCTAACATTCCCGCCAATAAAAGCGTGATACTCGCTGCAATACGTATTGGAGTGAAGAAAACTCGTTTTTTAGGTGTAAATTCAATTACTTTTACTTCTTTTGGAGCGGCTATTTTGCTTTTTACTTTATTCCACGCTAAATCAACATCAACCGTTTTTTCTTCTTTTAGGCTTGCAACTTGTTGCCAAATAAACTGATAATCGTTGAGTTCTTTTTGGTGATTTTTATCTTGTTTCAACCAATTTTCAACCAATGCCGATTCTTGGGCATCAGTTTCCTGTGCCAAGAATTTACCTAAAAGGTCTTCGGTTATTGGTTGATGTTCGTTCATTTTTTTACTGCACAATCTGAAAACTTGTGCCACAAATAATAATCAATGGTAAATATTCTGCCAGTTCGACTCTTAATATTTTTAGTGCTTTTCCAATCTGATTTTCAACCGTTTTTGGCGAAAGCTCCAATTGTTCGGCAATTTCGTGGTATTTCAATTCTTCAAATCTGCTCATTCTGAATATCAATCTACACTGCTCGGGTAATTTCTTGATGGCTTCCTCTATTTTTGTTTCGAGTTCATTTTTCATTACCGTTTGGCTGACCGACTCATACGAAGCATCATAAAAATTTACGGCGTATTGCTGATATTCTTCTCTAACTTTTAAATGTTTTATTCGGTTCAAGCAATGATTATGCACCGCTCGATATAGGTACGACTTTAACGAAATACTGATTTCCAAATCGCTGCGTTTTTCCCAAATACTCAGGAATAGGTTCTGAACAACCTCTTCGGCTTCGTCCATTTCTTTCAAAATAGAATTGGCATAGTTGCACAGACTCTGATAATATTTCCGAAAAATTTCTTCGAAAATACGCTCATTGCCCTCTCTGATTGCACCAATTATTTCTTGTTCAGATAAAACCACCGATTGTAAAAGGAATATTTTGTGCAAACATAAAGTTTTATGGGCAAATTTCTATGTTTAAAGTTGATGAAAGGCAAGATTACTTTTTTTACTTTACTCTCTCTTTTTCTATTAAGACAACTATATTGAAAGTTTCCCCTACGGGGAAGCTTTTTTTTTGAAAATATTTTTTGGAAGAATAGGGGGAAGGGTTTGTTAGGCTGTCATAGCATCAAACAAATCAATGAAAAAACTATTAGAAAAATGAAAAATGTAAGAATTGCCTCCGCTTTAGTGATGACCGCCTTGAGTTTAAGCATGAGTTCGTGCGATGTACTTCAACAAACCGTTGACCCCAAAAATGCCGTACAAGAATCTTTTGATATAAAGAATTTTGATGGTTTAGAAATTGGAAATGCCTTTGAAATTACGGTTAGGAAAGGTAGTAATTACAAAATTAAGGCATCGGGCGATAGCCGAGATATTGATGATTTGGTTGTGAAAGAACGCAACGGTACGCTGGAAGTGTATTACAGAAATAACTGGCGATTACGCAGGTATAAAATGAGTATTGAAATAGAAATGCCAACTTTGAAGGAAGTAGATTTCTCGGGAGCTACCGAAGCGAGTGTAAAAGGTTTTGATAATCTTTCAGACTTAGAAATTGATTTATCGGGAGCATCAAAAGCAACATTTTACACCAGTGCAAAAAACTTTGATATTGACCTTTCGGGGGCTTCAACGCTTGAATTGGAAGGAAAAACTGATAAAATCTATGCCGAATTATCGGGGGCATCGACCCTAAATGCTTTTGGTGTGGACGCTACTGATGCTTCGTTGAACCTTTCGGGAGCGAGCAATGGCCGAGTAAATGTAGCTCAACAACTCAAAGTTAAAGCAAGCGGAGCAAGCAAAGTACGTTATCGTGGAGCAGCCAAAGTAGAATCTGACCTTTCGGGGAGCAGTAAGGTGGTGAAGGAATAAAAGTCCATTGTCCGCAGTCGATAGTCAACAGTTCAATAAAAGTTTTGTCTGTTGATACTTGACTGTCGCCTGTGGACTAATTCTCAATTCGCATTATAATGATGCAAAAATGAGATTAAGCGTTCGTAGCTTAACAAATCTTCATCAGTACCATTTTTAAGTAGAAAATGGCGGTAAATATTCGTAATTGTCGCAAAATTGCAGTTGTCGCTCAGTTTTGCGGCAATTATTCCTTTAAAACACCGATGTACTTGATTGTATAAATATCGGCAAGGCATTGTTGGCGAATCATTCAAGGTGTCTTCAATAAAACTTAGTGAATCAGCAGTATTTAAGAAATCGAATCCCTTTTCTTCAAAAAAACTTTTTATTTCCTGCGTTACTTTATCAAAATCTTCTTGATTACTGACTTTATATCTGAAATATTTGATTTCGAGAAACTTACCGATGCTTATCACCAACGTATTGGCCGCTGGGCGATACCCAAAACTATTATTAAGGAATTGCTGTGCTATTTGTTCGATAAACTCGAATCTTACGCCAAAGTTTACTTCAACCCAAAACACTTTTTGTGCTTCTGAAATAGAAAAAATTATATTCTGAAATCCGTTTTGTGTAGATTTGCGGTACTGCTTCTGGTCAGGGAAAAAACCAAACCCTCGCAATTGGAAAAAAGCATCCAATTGCTCATAAAACTTGGTCTCGAACTGACTATGTATCATATCTGAATTCATTTACTGATAAACCTTTGTTGTATCTAAATGTTTAGATTTAAGTACTAAAATATGTTTTCTCTTAATTAATATACTGATGTACAGAGGATTTATTACTATCATAATTTTGGTAGGCACGAGTTTTGGGTTGATTGCCCAGTCGAGTTCAAAAAATATGCCATCGGCTTCACAAATCATACGTGGAAAAGTAATTGATTTTGTTAGCGAACAACCTGTTGTTGGAGCCTCGATTATGGTTTTAAATGCAAAAAAAGGTACTGAAACCAATGCCGATGGCAGTTTTTCATTTGAAAAAATGCCAACAGGGCGTTATCAAGTGCAAGTAAGTTCGGTTGGATATGAAAGCCAAGTAATAACCGAAATTTTACTTGAATCGGGCAAAGAAATGGTGCTTGAAGTTAAACTTCATCCAACAAGCAACCAACTGGCTGAGGCCGTTGTGAGAGCAACATCAGCCAATCTTTCGGGTGCAGTTACGAGTATTCAGAATATCACAACCGAGCAGATTTTTCGTTATCCTGGCACATATCTTGACCCTGCACGTCTGGCAACTGCTTATGCGGGTGTGGCCAATTCAAACGACCAAGCAAATGGGATGGTTATACGAGGGAATTCACCCAACGGAATGCAGTGGCGTTTGGAAGGTGTAGAAATAGTAAACCCTAACCATTTGAGCAATGCAGGAACTTTCAGCGACCGTGTGACTCAAAATTCGGGCGGTGTAAATATTCTTTCTGCACAATTATTGGGCAATATGAATTTCTTAACGGGAGCTTTTCCTGCCGAATACGGAAACGCTCTTTCGGGCGTAATGGATATGCGTTTGCGTAAAGGAAATGATAAAAAGCATGAATTTATAGCACAGGCTGGTTTGATTGGTATTGATTTGGCCGCCGAAGGCCCAATTGGTAAGAATGGGGCGAGTTACCTCGTCAATTACCGTTATTCATTTACAGGCTTACTGGCAACAATGGGCGTAAAATTTGGTGGAGAAGACATTCGATTTCAAGATTTAGCTTTTAATCTCAATTTCCCAACTAAAAAAGCAGGTACTTTTATGCTTTTTGGAATGGGTGGATTGAGTAGCAATGTTTTTGAAGCTCAACGAGATACTACTCAGTGGGAAGTACAAAAAGATGGATTTGATATTTATTACAAAAATAGAATGGGTGCGGCTGGACTCACACACAGCTTAAATATCGGTAAAAAACTCTTATGGAAAACCGTTATTGCGGCATCTGGACTAAAAAATACTCGTGAAGGCTATGTTTTGAGCAAAGTTAATTTTCAACGTTTCTTGATTCAGGCAGATTCTTCAATTCGAGCAAAGGCCTCGGTTACTACAAATTTGACTTATAAATTCAATGAATTTGCCAATGTTAAAGTAGGTATTTTCGTGACTCGTCAATACGATGAACTATTTGCTCGTTCGACCGATAAAAGAGCCAATGGTGCAGCCGAAGGATTAATCATTCAACCCTACGCAAATTTACACTTAAATATTTTATCTAAGCTATCGGCTAATGTGGGTTTACATTACCTTAATTATACATTCAATCAGACTAAATCTGTCGAGCCTCGTTTCTCGGTTCAGTATCAATTGTCTAATAATCAATCTCTTAGCTTTGCTTATGGTTTGCATAGCCAATTGCAACAACCCGAAATCTATTTTGCACTGGCCACTCAAAATAGTGCATTTCTGGGTAATGCCACGCTTGATGTTTCTAAGTCTCGTCATTATGTTTTAAGCCACCAATATTCTTTCAAAAAAGGCTCTTATTTCAAAACAGAATTATTTTACCAGCAGCTTTTTAATATTCCATCGGCTTCGATGAACCCAACGTTTTCTACCTTAAATTTGGTGGAAGATTTCACTCCTGAACCGCTACAAAATTCGGGTACGGGTCGAAATTATGGTTTAGAATTGACTTATCAGCAGTATCTTACCAATGGCTTTTATGCTCTTACAAATGCCACACTTTATAATGCAACTTATAAAAACAATGACGGAGTAGAGCGAAATAGCCGTTTTAATGGAAAATATATTTTTAATCTGACCGTAGGAAAAGAGTGGGAGAGAAGCAAAAATCGTACTCTTGGAACGAGTATCAGAGTGATTTGGCTCGGCGGATTTTACGAAAGAGAAGTAAACGAACAAGCTTCAATTGATAATAAACGCTTAATTTATAGAAATGCCGATGCTTTTACTGTAAAACAACCCGACTATTTCAGACCAGATTTTCGTATCTATATGAAAAAATCGAAGGAAAAGTATTCACGTACACTGGCTTTGGATATTCAGAATATTGCTAACTATCAGAATGTTTCGTACAGTTACTATGATATTTTGCAGAATAAAATCGTTAGACAATATCAGATGGGTTTGATTCCTATTTTGAGTTATCGTTGGGAGTTTTAGTTAGTCCACCATCAATGGTCGATTTTAATAGCAACGGCCGATTTGAACATAAAAAACATGAAAAATGTAGTTAAAGTGTTTATTATCAGTGTCTTATCTTTTGCCGCTTTTGCCCAAGAAGATGGTGCTTCGCTATGTGCCGAGTCGAAACAACAGGCTTTTGAACGTTTGTCAAAACAGCGTTATGGGCGTATTGCTTATCCTGGCGATGATAAAATTGATGTAACTTACTATAAACTAAATCTCAATATTTCTTTCACTGATAGATATATCAAAGGTGAAACCACGATTAATTTTAAGACAAAATCTACGACTTCAACTTGTTTTTTTGATTTAAGAAATGCCCTAAAAGTTGACTCCATAAAACTCGGCACAAAAAAGTTGGCTTTTGTGCAAGAAACCGAAAAAGTAAACGTAACCCTTGATAAACAATATACCGAAGGACAAGCCGTGAGTGTAATTGTATTTTACCAAGGTAAACCTAATGGTTCAGCATTCGGTAGTTTTGTGTTTTCTACACATGGAAGTGGTAATGCACCAATAGTTTGGAGTTTGAGCGAGCCTTATGGTTCGCCCGATTGGTTTCCCTGCAAAGACTCACCTGCCGATAAAGCCGACTCTTCGGATGTTTGGATTACGATGCCTTCGGCTTTTGTGTCGGTTTCTAATGGGGTTTTGACACAAGTGCTTGCTAATAAGGATAATACAAAAACCTATCAGTGGAAAAATCGCTATCCGATTGCTCAATATTTGATTTCGATTGCTTGCTCAAATTATACCGAATATAAAAATTATTTCAAATATTCTGCTACCGATTCAATGACAATCAATCATTTTGTTTATCCTGAATCATTCACCACAGCTACTAAAACGCAACTCGATCAAACGCCTTTTATGCTCAAATTATTTTCGGAGAAATTTGGACTTTATCCATTTATCAAAGAAAAATACGGACACGCACAATGTGGCTTTGGCGGTGGAATGGAACACCAAACTTGCAGTTCGATGGGCAGTTATGGTAGTAGTTTAGTTGCTCACGAGTTGGCACATCAATGGTTTGGCGATAAAATTACCTGCAAAAATTGGGAAAATATTTGGCTCAATGAAGGTTTTGCTACTTATGGCGAAGCCATTTATGCCGAAGCTGTTGGCGGAAAGAGTGCTTATCAGTCAACTATAAATAATAATGCCACCAGAGCGAAAAGGGCCACTGGTAGTTTGTATGTGCAAAATATTAATGATGTTTTTGGAGGGATTTTTGAATCAAATCGTAGTTATTATAAAGGTTCGATTGTGCTACATATGCTTCGTGGTATAGTAGGTGATGATAAATTTTATCAGATTCTACAAAACTATTTAAAGTCGAGTGTGGCTTATGGTGCAGCTACTACCGAAGATTTTCAGAAAGTAGCCGAAGAAACTACAGGACTAAAATTGGATTATTTTTTCAAGCAGTGGATCTACGGTGAAGGTTACCCAAAATACACTTATAGTTGGAATCCGAGCGAAATTTCAAAAGCATTGAAAATAACGATTGCTCAATCCACAAATACAAATCCTGTGGTGTTTTCAATGCCAGTTGATATAAAAATCCTAATGGCGAGTGGTGTAGAAATTACTTCTACGGTTTTTGTTGATAAAGCAACGCAAGAAATTACGTTTTCTAAGCCAGAAGGAGTAATTTCGCAGGTAATTTTCGACCCTGACAATAAAATATTGAAAGATGTAAGTGAAAATAAAGTTATCTCTGCAATTACAGCAAATGAAGCCGACCAAGTTTTGGTAACGTGGAATGTTTTTCCAAACCCTACTGATAATCGGAACGCCGAACCACAAGTAGTTGTAAGTTTTGATTTGGCGAAAAAAGCAGAAACAGAGGTAGAGATATTCGATAAATTAGGGAGAAAACTCAAATCAGAAATGGTTGAGAATTTAATATCTGGGAATTATTCCAAACAAATTTTGCTGAGCGAATTCTCAAGCGGCATATATTTGGTGCGTTTACGCATCAATGACAAATATTTTGGAAAGACATTAATTGTTAAATAAAAAATCGACGTTCTGATGTTTCTAATAGAACAACCGCATCCGAAGTCTGAGTTTCAAGTTGTTTTGTAGATTGTTTATACCAACCGAACAACTTAGAAAGTTGTTCTACTTCAAATGAAATTATTGATACTGGCGGGCGGGATGTCGTCTCGCATGAAAAAAAACTTAGAAGGTAATTCTAGCCTTGATTCAAAATTGATTGAACAAGCCAATACTTTACCAAAGTCGATGATTGGACTTGGAAAAGATGGCCGCCCATTTCTGGACTATGTATTATATAATGCGTCAGTGGCTGGAGTGAAAGAAGTAGTACTTTTGCTTAATCCAAAAGATACCGTATCGCAGCCGCACTATGAAAAACTGATGCAGGAAGGTAAAAGCTGGGGTTTGCAAATTGGCTTTGCTCGCCAACATATTCCCGAAGGCCGTGAGAAACCACTCGGTACAACCGATGCCATTGAGCAAGCCCTCAATCAGTTTCCTGCGTGGAAAAGTAGTCGATTTATTGTTTGTAATGGCGATAACTTGTATCCAGTAAAAGCCTTTGAATTATTGCTTGATGAAACTTATCCAAACGCCATGCTTGATTGGGACACCGATGGATATGATGAACCAAGAGTAAGAAATTGTGCTATTATCAAGAAAGATTCGGAAGGTTATTTGATTGATTTGCTCGAAAAACCAAACGACGAAGAATGGGCAGAAATCACGCAAACAATGCCAAGAATTGGTATTAGTTGGAATATTTTTGCCTTCACAAGTGCCGACTTGATACCTTTTTTAGAGAAAACACCACTTCATCCAGTTAGAAATGAAAAAGAAATTCCTGTAACCGTGCGTATGTGGGCTAATGAAAATTCGAAAGGAATTTATACGATTCAGATTGCCGATGTTTTGCCTGACCTTACGAGCAAACATGATATTGCTGAAGTGCAAGCTTTGCTGAATTATGAAATTTGAAGAATGCTGACTAGGCCGCCCGTGCGGTTTAGAGTGTTGAGTTCTGAGTTGGAAAAGTATGACAACCCAGAACTCAACACTCAGAATTCAGAATCGCTCGGGCGACCCCGTCTTCACTTCTTTCGTTGGGTCAATAAAAAACCAAAGAGCTGAAGCCACAATTAAGCAACCCGCAATCAAGAACAGTGGATAATTGAAATTACCAGTTTGCTGTACGATTGTACCGAAAATAATTGTGATAAAAAATCCTCCCATTTGTCCTGCAAAATTCATTGCACCTGTCACTGTTCCCGAATTTCGTTTGCCAATATCTACACAAACTGCAAACGCTACTGGCAAAGTTAAGTCTTTCAGAAATACACAAAGTGCCAGTAAATAACCCGCCAGTTCATTATTTCTAGTCAGTCCAGCACCTAAAAAACAAATACTGGAAGAGCCTAAACCCGCCACACCAACGATTCTACGGCCAAGTTTTAGTCCCAATTTTTTGCTCAGAATATCGCTTGCAAAACCACCAACTACACAGCCAATTGCACCCAAGAAATAGGATAGAGAAACAAAGTTTTTGGCTTGTTCTTCACTCATGTGACGGCCTTCTTGAAAGTATGTTGATGACCAATTGGTGAAGAAATATGACGCATAAAAGAACAAATGGCACATCAGCATCAGTATCCAAACATTGGGGTTTTTAATGATGGTTTGCCAGCTAATTTTGTGGCTAACGGGTGCTTGTCGGCGAGCAGATTCGATTTCTTCAATTTCTTTTGGAGTGATTCCTTTATGCTCCGCAGGATTATCACGAAACCACCAATACCAAACTACTGCCCACAAAGAGCCTACAAATCCGAGTATAAAAAAGGCATAACGCCAGCCAACTGCATGAACCAAAGGTATCACCAAAAGCGGGGTCAATGCTCCACCGATGCGGCCAGCCGCCCAAATAACTGACTGAGCCCTTCCGACTTCAACTGCTGGAAACCAGCGAGAAATAACGATTGAAGCATTTGGGTATGCCCCTGCTTCGCCAATTCCGAATAAAAATCTAACTATCAATAAATAGACGAATCCGAATGCCGTACCTGTCAGAGCGGTAAAACCTGACCACCAAAGCACTACACGAGTGAGGATTTTACGTGGGCCGATGCGGTCGCCGAGAATACCTGTTGGTAGCTCAAAAAGTGCATAAGCTAATGAAAAAGCCCCCAAAATATAGCCAAAAGACTGATTATCGAGGTGTAAGTCGGCTTTTACGTATTTGCTTACTACATTCATGCAAACACGGTCGAGGAAAGTAATGATTGAAAGCAGAAATAATAAGAAAAGAACTCGGTGGCGAATTTTCATGAGGTTTAGGGAATTCAGGCTTTAGGTTTTCATTTCCCAAATGTATAAAATATACAGCAGAAAAACTCTTTTGGTACGGAGTAAATAGAACCAATTTTGAAGTGGTAGTCCTGCAATAAAGTTTATTGCACTGAAAAATTGCTGCTATGAGTTCTTATTAATCGGTTGCATTATATTTTGGTGTATTTTTTATAGAAAAAAATGTATCTGCTTAAAAAGTAAATTTTTTCACGAGTGCTATTGATTTCTTATTGAGCGGATATATTGCTTAGAATCATGATAAAAAATGCTATTTTTGATTAAATTTTACTTTTTTAGTGGCATGATTTTTCCGCTAAGCATAGAAGAAAAAATTAAGATCACTCGTAAATCTGCTTTTGAGTATAAGTCGTCACTGAAAATCTTTCTGATTTAATTCCAAATTGAGTAATAAAAGCTACTAAGAATAGCTGTTCACAAATAAAAATAAATGTCATGGACAAGTTTTACAATTAAAACTTATTATGCGAATTTTAGATGAATTTTTAACCTCTTATTCGCATAACTTTAAATAGAGTACTTGAATTGGATTCTAAAAAAAAAGCTGCCTTTTCTGGCAGCTTCAATTTCATTGTTGATATATTTTACTTAGGTAAAGTCACAAACATATCTTTGCGATTATCAGCAGGATTATCAGAAATATGTTCTTCTAAAATCGCTGACTTATCCATTGTTCGATAGGAACGATTTGCAGTAACAGATGCCTCAGCTGGAACAACAACGCCAGTAATTACTTCTAAGGCTTTTTTGAGCAAAGTCTCGCTTTCATCGCCCCACGGTTTGAACGGATATATATTATCAGAAACGATATAGTCAGGTGTGAAACCAGTTTTTGTACCATAAGCCGACTCACCCTTTGAATTCACTGTACGCAATACAATCGGTTGCATTCCCCAAGTCCAGCGAGCTGGTTTAGTTTCATCCGAAATCGTTATCGAACCTACGTTTTTTCCGTAAGTGTTTTGTCCAACAATAATTACATCCATATATGGGCGTAAGCTATTGATAACCAATTCACTGGCTGATGCAGTGCCATTTGATGTAAGTACAAATAAGCGACTTAAATTCAAATTATTTGGTTGATTGCTAAATTTCGTTGGTGTAGCTACTGATGGATACTTAGCCTTGATTGTAGCATTCCATTCATCTTGGTGAATCACATTATTGGTGTTGAGATTTTTCACCACTAACGAAGAAATCAAATCGGCGGATGAAATTCTACCTCCACCGTTGGTACGTAAATCTAAAACCAATTCATTGACACCAGCCGCCTTGAATTGCCCAAAAACTTGCTTTAATTGGTCATCATAAGTCTCTAAAAATTGCGTATAAACTAAATATCCAATCTTTTTATTGCCTTTTTCGATGATTTTTGAAAATTGAATTGGGTTATTCTGCACCACACCTTTAGTGGCTGTAATGGTTTTGCCTGATAGTACATAACTACCATTTTTTAATTCGCCCAAACCAAAAGTTGCTGTTTCGTTATTTGCAATTAAAGTAGCAAAGTTTGTACCATTGATTTGTGTACCGTTGATGGTCAGAATAATATCGCCACGTTTCAGTCCAGCTTTTTCGGCAGGGCTTCCCAAAATCACGTTTGAAATAAAGAAGGCTACGTTTGTTTGTGTATTATCTAAATAAACGGCTGTACGAGAAAACCCAAAAGAAGTACTAATTCCACTCAACGAAGCGGTTAGATCAGTTATATTTTCACGAATCCACGAAAAACGGTCAGTATTTGGATAATCGTTGAGTAGCGAATAAAAATAGTGTGATTTTATATCGGCTTCGCCATCTTTTCCCGTTACTAAGGTCAAATCAGTTTTGTCTTTGGCTGGCATTTTATCCGACCATAAATACCATTCTTTCATTTGGTCATAGACCCAGCTATTGGCCGCAGCATTTGGGCTGTTGACAGTAGTTGTAGTAGTTGGCTCAACTGTATCTTTTTTACAGGAAAAAGCTCCAACTACTAAAAATAACAATAGAAATTTATTCAATTTGGTTTTCATATACTGTTAGTTATTTGTTGATTTTAAAGACGTAAACTATAAACGATAGGTTGCGAGGAATGTTTTGACGTATATTCGTACAACAATAAATTAATTTCTGAAAATCTCTTCTAAATTGCCCTTTACATTTTTTACAATAGCATCAAGTTGTAAATCATTGTTATCAGTACCAAATGGGTCTTCTATTTCTTCGGCAATCATTTCTATACCCGCAAAAGCATAAAATACCAACGTGACGATAGGGGCTGCCCAATATTTAAACTCCAATACAAAACCCAAAGGCATAGTAAAAACATACAAAAATATCATTTTTTTGATGAATATATTGTATGATGATGGAATCGGTGTATTTCTAATTCGCTCACAAGCCCCCAAATTATCGGTAAACGAACTTAATTCGTTGTTTAAAATCAATAATTGCTCCGCATTGATGACACCCAATTTATACAAACGATTGATTTCCAAATAAATAGCTTGCCCGATTCTATTAGGTGTGTGTTTATAATCTACGTAAAAAGCCTCATTATAGTTGCTTACGTACTCCAAATGTATATGAGTTACATTCCCACGAAGATGGTCTTTTACGGCGTGGATATAATTTCCAATTAAAACCCTAAAAACTTCTCGGCTTTCATGGCTTTCGGGCAGTAGAACATTGAGTTTTAAGGCAAGATTTCGAGAATTATTCGTGAAACTTCCCCAAATTTTGCGGCCTTCCCACCAACGGTCGTAAGAGCTATTAGTTCGAAAAACCAATAATAACGAAAGTACAAAACCTACCAAGGAGTGAATAGCCAGCGGATTTTTGAGAGGAATAAAATGCAAAACCTCATTTTCGAGATAAGAAACAAAAAATGTGTAAACCATTACGCCAGCCATTGCGGGTAAGAGTTTGCGAAAAGTGTCGGCCTTGTGGAAATAGAAAATGAGTTTCCACCAATCTTTTGGATTATAACTAAACATCTGGCTATGGAAAAGTGCTTTTAGTTGGGTTTTATTTGTTTTTAAGCAACAAAGATAAAGTTTTTATAATTTCTTTTGATAGATAAAATATTCATTGCATAATTGTGAAATCTAACACCGTTCGCTTTGTGTAACATAAATAAAATAGTTATGTTGAAACAGCGATTTGGCATAATTTGAATGTAAATGAATATCGAATTCGGAAAAACGCCACCAGAAAAGCTTTCAGAAGTAATGGCATTACTTACGTTAGCAAATTTACCAGTAAATGATATTGGCGAAAATGTAGAATTGTTTGCTTTAGAAACAAATGAACAAATAATAGCTACGGTAGGTTTGGAAAGAAATGGTCGGATTGGGCTACTGCGTTCGGTTAGTGTACTTGATTCTCAAAAAGGGAAAGGATATGGACTTCTAATTGTTCAAAAATTAGAAAAATACGCCGAGGAACAAGGCATTAAAGAACTTTATTTATTAACAACAACCGCCAAAGAATTTTTTGAGAAAAAGTGTAATTATAAAGTTATTGAACGAACTCATGTCCCAACCGAAATTCAGAGCAGTCAACAATTTGCTTCGGTTTGTCCATCGTCGGCGGTTGTGATGAAAAAAATTATACAATCCTAATAGTCAATAGTTTAATTTTGAAGAAAGGATATTTCTCAATAGATTCATTTGTTATTCAATAAAATTTCAGCAAAAATTAAGTTTATTTTCAGCAATGCTTGTATATTCGTGCCAAAACCATCGAAAATATGAATAAAACCCTCTACGTAATTCGTCATGCCACTGCTGAAGATGGTGGAAACTCTCCGATGTTTCGTGATTTTGACAGAGATTTAACCTCAACTGGTATCATTGAGTCGGCACGAATGGGAAAATTTTTGGCTTCAAAAGGTATAAAATTCGACCTCATCGTGAGTAGTGCTGCTGAACGAGCCAAAGCTACCGCCAAGATTTTTGCCGAACAACTTCACTACGATGCTGATGCTATTGTTATTGACGATACGATTTATGGAGGTGGCCCTCGTAGTTATTTATCGGCCGTAAATCAATTAGATGAGTCGGTGAATGTGGTTGCAATTTTTGGTCATAATCCAGATGTTACGTTTTTTTCTGAATACCTTACTCGTGCTGATATTGGTGGCTCAATGGATAAAGCAGGAGTGATTATCTTAGAATTTGAAGACATCAAATGGGCAGAAGTATCAAGCAAAATGGCTAAGTTTTTGGGGTATCATTCTCCACAAACTATCAGTCATTCATAAATTTATAAAAACTCTTTTGGGCGATTAATCGTTATATTAGAGTTCAGAAAATAGTATTTATTATGTCGCAAAATAATTCTACCAATCGGAATCGAAGCTTATTCCGAATCATTTTTCTTATATTTTTGGCAATAGTCTTATATTTTTTATATGATTTGTCTCGCCAAACTACTGCACCGTGGAAAAAGAAAAAGAATATAGAAAGGTCATTTTAGAAGGGCGTATTCAAATACGTCCTTTTTTATGGACAAAAAAAAGCAGTAATGCTCTATCTATGAGAAAATTACTGCTTGACCCCAAAAACTCCAAAAAACCATGACTCCGAGAAGTCATGTTACTATTTATTAAAAATTTTTATAAAATTATTGATTAACCAATTTTCATCTGATTTTAGTAAAGATGTCATGGTGTTATCGGCAAATACCGAAACCTTACTGATGTCGTTTACTATTTTCAGAAATTCTTCTTTCTCGGCAGTGTCGGGTTGTATGCCTTCTTTAATATCTTCCATTGCCTCGATTAGTGGTCCGATTTCTCGGCGTCGTCGCTCTTTAGCAATTTGCTTAGCAACTTTCCAAATGTCCTTCTCTGCTATGAAATACTCCTTGCGTTCGCCAGGTAGGAGTTGTTTGTAAATCAATCCCCAATCCATCAAATCTCTGAGGTTCATGTTCACATTGCCTCTTGAAATTTGCAAATCGGCCATGATTTCATCAGCATTCATAGATTTAGACGAAAGCAAAAGTAATGCGTGTATCTGAGCCATCGTGCGGTTTATACCCCACTGCGTGGCCAGCGTACCCCATGTATGGATAAACTTGTCTTTTGCTTCTTTTAATTCCATTACTGACATCTTTGTTTTTTTAACTTTTTATATTTTAGCACGTAAGCTTTTGTACCCCAAAGTAAAATAACCTTTTTGAATTTTCAAAATATTCTGAAAGTTTTTTTATTTTTATTTTCTCGAACTTATTGAGTGGCATCAAAAGTTAACTCTTTGATTGATAGTTATTTAGAGTATAATCACCTACTTATCAATGTATTTTGTTTATTATCGTATGTGAATGATTCTTATTGAAAAAGATAAAGAAAACTTTAAAATGTTATAAGTCTCTCTTGATTTAGCTAAGAGAGAGACTTTGTTTTTTAACTTAAACTGAATAATTACTGGGCTTTTATAATGACAAATTGACTATCTTTTCTTTATTTCGTGGTATGAAAAATCAACAAATTATGTTTTCTGTACAAACCTACACCGAGCGTCGTAACGCACTCAAAAAAGCAGTTGGAAGTGGCCTAATTCTGATAATGGGCAATGAAGAAGCTCCCATGAATTACCACGATAATACCTATCGTTTTCGTCAAGATAGTAATTTCTTATATTTTTTTGGTATCAGCCACGCAGGGCTTGCTGCTATTATTGATGTAGATTCGGGCGAAGAAATTATTTTCGGACATGAATTTACGATGGACGATATCATTTGGGTAGGGCCACAACCAACACTGGCTGAGCAAGCTCGAATGGTAGGAGTGTATCGCACGGAAGAACCATCAAAACTACCAGAAAGACTCAAAAAAGCAAAAAAAGTGCATTTTACGCCACCTTATCGCTTCGATAATATGATTCGTATGAGCGAGTGGCTGAGTATTCCGACTGCACAATTGAAAGAAAAAGCATCGGTTGAGTTGATAAAAGGAATTGTGGCTTTGCGTTCGATAAAGACCGATGAAGAAATCGTGCAGATGGAAGATGCTGTAAACATTACCCGTGAAATGCACATTACGGCTATGCAACTCACGGCGGCTGGTAAAAAAGAATATGAAATTGCAGCGGCCATTCATGCAAAAGCCCGTGAAGGAGGCGGAGATTTGGCGTATCCAATTATTTTTTCGGTCAATGGGCAAACGCTACATAATCATTATCACGGAAACACCATGACCGAAGGGCGTTTGGTAATCAATGATTCGGGAGCAGAAAATACGATGTTTTATGCAGGAGATATTACTCGCACGATTCCTGTAAGCAAACGTTTCACCGAAAAACAAAAGGAGATTTATAATTTGGTGCTGAAAATGGAAACCGAGTCGATTGCGGCACTCCGACCAACTATTCAATACCGAGAAATTCATCTTTCGGCCAATAGAATCATGCTCGAAGGAATGAAAGAGTTAGGGTTTTTGAATGGAGATATTGACGAAATGCTCAATTTAGGCGTGCAAGGTCTTTTCATGCCACACGGTTTAGGGCATCAAATCGGCCTTGATGTACATGACATGGAAGATTTAGGTGAAAAATATGTAGGCTATCGTGATGGTTTGGAACGAAGTACACAATTGGGCTTAAAATCACTGAGATTAGCTAAAGAACTCGAAGCGGGTTTTGTACTGACGGTTGAGCCAGGTATTTATTTTATTCCAGAATTGATTGATAAATGGAAGTCAGAAAATAAATTTACTGATTTTGTAAACTACTCAAAATTAGATAGTTACCGAGATTTTGGCGGAGTCAGAATCGAAGATAATTGTTTGGTAACTGAAACTGGTAGCAAAACGCTTGGAAATCCAATTCCAAAAACTGTGGAGGAAGTTGAGGCATTGAGAGGATGAGAAAATCGCCATTGTCTGTGTCCTCACAGACAATGGCGATTCGTATTATTTAAAAACTTCTTCTAAATTCAAACAAATACCCAGTTTTTCATCAAGAAGTTCGCCACTCATGAAGGTTTTATAATCATGTTTGGCATGAAAAATATTAATCATCTTGAAAGTTGGAATCACTATCCAGCATGATAAAACTCCTGCACCAAAATACAAGTCTAATTTATCTACTAAATCTTGCGTACTTTGTTTGGGAGAAACAATTTCAATGACACCCAGTGGAGCATTTTTTACTCTAATTTCATCTTCGAGCCAATCGGAGACTTCGGGTTTGAAAAAGCATAAATCAGGGGTGGCTTTACCAGTACTTAGTTCAAGACTTAAATTAAGATAAATGTCATAGCTAATTTCATATTCTCCAAGAATTTTTGTGAAAATTGATTTTAGTCTTGCCACATTTTTACTTGGCATAGGCTTTCCTCTTTCTTGTAAATACTCTTTTTCAATTTTATTCCAAGATGATGTCATGGGCTGGAAATATTATCAATTTTAAATTCTCCATTAATTCAATCCACCCAATCAGCAATAAAAAGATTAGTATCTCTCGTGCCGCCATTATTGCGGTTTGAGCTGAAAATCAGCTTCTTACCATCATAACTAAACATCGGGAAGGCATTGAAATTGCTTTCGGTGGTGATTTTTTGAAGGTTTGTACCATCGACATTTATCATGTACAACTGAAAATCATAGCCACGTTGTGAATGATGATTCGATGCGAAAATGATTTTATCGCCTTTCGGAGTAAAATATGGAGCCCAGTTGGCTTTGCCGAGTTTAGTGATTTGCTTCAAATCCGAACCATCAATATTACACGTGAAAATCTCCATGTTGGTTGGGGCAACCAAGTTTTTCTTTAAGTTTTCTTTGTACTCAGTTTTTTCTTCTTCGCTCGAAAAACGTGACGCACGGAAAACCAACTTCTTACTATCGGGCGAGAAAAACGCTCCGCCATCATAGCCCAATTCGTTGGTGATTTGCTTTACATTTTTACCATCAATATCCATGATATATAAATCCAAATCGCCATTGCGAGTGCTTGTAAATACAATCTTTTTTCCATCGGGCGAAACCGTTGCTTCGGCATCATAGCCTGGGGTGTTTGTCAAGCGTCTTTTTACTTTTCCTTTCAAATCAGCCACGTAAATATCAAAGCTATCATAGATTGCCCAAAGGTATTTTTTGCCCATGTCAGGTACTGGCGGGCAAGCGTGTCCACCGCCTTCGTGGGTACTTCCGTAGAGAATTTCTTTGCCATTTGGCATAAAAAAGCTACAAGTCGTACGGCCAAAACTCGTACTTATGAAATCAGGACGAACTTTTGGGTCTTTTAAGCCTTTTTCAACATCCATATAGAAAATTTGGTCACACGAAAGCCCCCAAGCTGGGTTATCCGATTGAAAACTAATGTATTTACTATCACGACTAAAATATGCTTCGGCATTATTGCCACCAAAAGTCAATTGACGAACATTTTTGAGGTGTTTTTCGTCGGGTGCTTGTGCAAAAGTTAGTGAAAAATTAACGGTAATCAGTGTGCAAACAATAAGAATGTATTTCATATAATAGAAAGATTAAAATATTGAGTTTGTTCGTAATTTGGTAAAATTGCATTTTGTTTAGTAAAGGTATGACAGAATAAGTTTTTTATGAAAAATAATTGATAATCAGCGTAAAAACATCAAAATATATCAAAAAATCTGTAAAAAACTGTATTTAAAACACTTAATTTTGCAACATAACTCAATACCTATTTTGATATGCAAAGACTTCTACTCTTCATCACCTTTACACTTATTTTTAATCAAAACTTTGCCCAAGAACAACAGCCTTTAGTGGTGCGTTATACCACCGAAAATATCAAACTTGATGGAGTTTTAGACGAAATTGCATGGAAACAAGCTGAAAAATTACCCGAATTTTGGCAACTTTTTCCGAAAGATAGCGTAAAAGCTATTTACCAAACTGAGATTTTTTTGACCTACGATGATAAAAATGTCTATATCGGGGCAAAAATGTTTACCAAAGGAAATAAGTACGTAACCCCATCATTTAGACGTGATTTTCGAGCAGGTGGAAATGATAATATTAGTTTTCTGTTTGATACTTTCAATGATAAAACCAATAGTTTTTTGTTTGGAATAAATCCGTTTGGTGTCATGCGTGAAGCGTTGCTATATAATGGTGGAACTGCCAACGAATACTTTAATGTCTATTGGGATAATAAATGGAATGGCGTTTCAAAAATTTATGACAGCTATTGGACTTGTGAAGTGGTTGTTCCACTATCAACTTTACGATTTAAAGAAGGCAGTACCAATTGGAATTTTAAGGCTTATCGTTTTGATACGCAAGGAAATGAACAGTCAACTTTGACAAAAATGACTCAAAATCAGATAATTATGAATTTGGGTTATTGTATGCCAATTATCTTTGAAAAACCACTTAAAAAATCGGGTGCGAATATTTCACTCATTCCGTATTTATCGGCCAGTACGACTCGTGATTTTGAAAACCCTGCTAATCCTGCTTCGGGAAATAAATTTAGTTTGGGGGGCGATGCAAAGATTGGAATTACGTCGGGTTTGAACTTAGACTTAACCGCAAATCCTGATTTTTCAAATGTTGAAGCCGACCGACAGGTGGTAAATTTGACTCGTTTTGATGTTAATTTTCCCGAGCAACGCCAGTTTTTTCTTGAAAACTCCGACCTTTTTACTGGTTTTGGAAGTTTCAATACAAATCCGTTTGTGCCGCCATCGGGAACGCTCGGTACATCGGCTGGTAATCAGTTAGTTAGCCCATTTTTTTCTCGACAAATTGGTATTAGTCTTGATACTGCCACAGGCACAAATGTGCAGAATAGAATTTTATACGGAGCAAGAATCAGCGGGAAAATTGATGATAATTGGCGAGTTGGGGTGTTAAATACGCAAACATCAGCCGATGATTTTAAAGGAACACCAAGCATGAACTATTCGGTGGCTGCTTTGCAGCGAAAAGTCTTTGGACGCTCAAATATTGCGGCAATATTTGTCAATAAGCAGGTTTTGGGAAAAGAGCGTGAAGGAGTCAATTCTTATAACAGAGTGGCTGGTTTGGAATATAATCTGGCCTCGAAAGATAACCGCTGGACAGGAAAAGCTTTTTATCATCAAGTATTTAGTCCGACTGATATAAACGAAAAATTTGCTCATGGTTTTATGGTCAATTATAGCGTCCGTAAATTAATTGCTAAGTGGTCGCATGATTGGGTAGGGAAGGGCTTCGATGCGGAAGTGGGTTTTGTACCTCGCAAAAATTTCTTTCATATCAATCCAACGATTGGTTTTAATTATTTTCCGAATACACGTTTGCTCAATAGAGTGAGTTATGGAGTGGCTTATGACCAGTATAATCAACCAGGTTTAGGGCTTACCGACCGCCAAGCAGGGCCGTTTGTGCTTCTTGGGTTTCAGAATACATCAAACATCTTGATGACATTCAATCAAAATTATACGTATCTTTTTAATGATTTTGATGCCTTGCGTAGTAACCGAAAATTGCCTTCGCTCAAGCAAGGTACGAGTTATACTTACTATAATTTTTCGGCAACTTATGTTACTGACCAACGCAAAAAGCTGGCAGTATTCTTTCAGCCTCTCATCGGGCAGTATTTTGATGGAAACATCGTGAGTTTGGTCGGAAATGCTTCTTACCGTTTTCAGCCTTATGGCTTTTTCTCGGTCAATTTTAGTTATAATAATATTAATCTTTCAACTGGCAAAAATCAGGTATATTTAGTTGGGCCAAAACTCGATTTGACTTTCACAAAAAGCGTATTTTGGACAACTTATGTGCAGTATAATAGCCAATTTAAGAACGTCAACGTCAACTCTCGTTTGCAATGGCGTTTTGCTCCTGTGTCTGATTTCTTCTTGGTTTATACCGATAATTATAATACCGAAACTTGGATGCCGAAAAACCGAGCAATTTTGGCGAAGGTGACTTATTGGCTGAATCTTTGATTTTGGTTACTGGTTGGTTATTGGGAAGTTAGTTACTGGGGAATTGGTTAAAAAGCACTAAAAACTATTCATTGCCGTCGGTTTTAACCGACGGATAAATAAGATAATAAAACCTATTTGGCTTTAGCCTAAACTTCGATAATGAGTTTGGCTAAAGCCAATTTTGTATTTATTGCAGTGTCCGTCAGTTTTAACTGACGGGGTCGCCCAGACGGCAATGAAGAAAGCCTATACTAAGAAAGCACAATCTTATGCTCAAAAGGAGTAATACCTGTCAAGAAAACGTGCATTCCTTCGGTGCGTAGGCTGCCATAGTGCGAAGTGTACATTTCTCCCTCAAGTCCACGAAGCCTTGAATGTTTGAAAGTTCCTTCTCCAAATTTGATGCTGTCTTTGCCAAATTTATATTCACCTGTGCCGCTTTCGAGTGTATAATTATCGGGTGCATCATCGAGTTTTTTCAAGCCAATGAGTTGTCCGCCTTCTTTGAAACAAAATTCTATCGTTACTCTTACACCATCGGCTCCTTTTACCGCAAAATTTAATTCTGCACCGCCATTTTTTTCTTCTACGCTGATAGTCGTTTCTATATTCTTGATATTGCTTTGTGGGCGATTCTCGAAGTCCATTTTATTCCAAAAACGCCCATCGGTGCTTTTACTGTGCTTATAATCGCCATCGGCTCTTTTGAGTTTTGCCGGAAGTGGCTGATAATAAGGAGCTTCGATTTTCTGACTAAGTATATATTTATTGCCCTCTTTCTTCAAACCATCGCTTCTAAAATAGCCCGTACTAAAGAAATCGGTCGAAAAACGCATGTATTTCAAAATTGCTTCGCCTTTGCGGAAAGTAAAGAAGTTGGCACTTGTCGAACGCCCCGAACCAATGATTGTTGGTTTATCAGTTCCGCCAAAAATAGTCATTGTGGTATCGTTTCTACGAATTCTGACCAAGTTGGTTGTCTTGAAAAACTGCTCGAAGTTCGTGTTTAAAATCGCAGGTTTGGGTAACGGCTTGCGTAAATCGGGGTCTTCAGTAAAAAATGCCAATAAATCGGGCATTGTTTTCTCGTCAAAGCCTTTGGTTTGTTCAATTTGCTTGCTGATGGCGGCAAATTCAGTATTATTATCGTGCAAAGCCATGTGGCGATAATCCAAATAAAACGGCAGTACATTCATACCAATAAACTGGTCTTGTCGCCTCGAATCGTTGGTGACAATTTCTCCGTTTGGCTCCATGTAATAATACGTCATTTGAAGGTTTTTACGCACATAATCGTACAATTTTGGGCGTTTTAGTAAACGAGCGACTGTAATTAGGCAATTATCGGTTACTTCTCCGTAAATCATGCTTCGTTCGAGGTAATGTCCATCGGCATCAATAAAGATATTTTCCGAAAGCCACTCATCAATTCGATTGACATATTTTTTATCGGGATATAAATCATTAATGCGAGCCAAAGCCGCCGAAATTACCCAACGATGGTTTGGCGTATGCACACCACCCGTACGCATGGCTTCACCAGCTTTCAAGATAAACTCTTTCAAGAGCGTTTTTACTTCCGAAAGTGCAGGCATAGTGAGTTTTCGTAAAATCGAATCGGCTGCACAGATTGGCTCTAAAATAAAAGCAGTATCGGGCGGAGAAGCCAGATTTCCGAGGTCGAGCGTTCCATCAGTTTTTTGATATTTTATTAAAAAACGCAAGATTTTGGTCATGTAAGGCACGAGAGCTTCTTTCTGATAAAAACGAGAAGTTGGCTCGGCCAATGCCGCCGAAAGATTAGCAAAATCGAAACCCAATCGACGTCTAATTTCAGTGATTTCGGGTTCTAAGGCAATTATAAGTTTGTCAACTTCTTGGTTATTAGCTTTTACGACTTTCTCAAAAAAAACATCATTATCGTCATTTGCCCAAGAAAAATAAGGAGAAAAAGTCAATAACGTGCCAATTCCGAGGCATTGTTTGAGGAATGTTTGTCGAGTAATGTTTTGCATATTTAGGGACGAAATATTTACCTCGTAAAAGTAGAAAGACCCATTTCGAGTTTCAAATGATTTGATGCCCAAAAATGGTACTTTTTGAAACTAAAGTTTTCTGAGCGGTTAAATTTGGAGTAAATTGTGGCCGAAAACCTAAAAAGTGTAGAAAGCACCTCACAGAGCCAATGCAAGCAACAAACTCAAAAAATCCTTATATTTCGTTACTTCAAACAGCATGGAAGTATGCAAAACATGAGCGAAAACGCTATTTGCTAATTTACGCCATGTTTGCGGTGGCTAATGTCATTTTTTCATTGAACCCGATTTTGTTTGGGTGGTTTATCAATAAAATTCAGCAAGATGTTCAGCATACTATTAAATACACTATTTGGTATGCTTTGGGGTATTTGGGTTTGAAGTTTTTTGAATGGACTTTTCATGGCCCAGCCCGTGTGATGGAGCGTCAATTGGCTTTTAATTTGAGTCGAAATTTCTTGCAGGAAATGTATCACCAAGCCTTGCATTTGCCTGTAAAATGGCACCAAGACCACCACAGCGGTTCAACTATCAACCGAATCCGTAAGGCTTACGAAGCACTCAAAAATTTCTTTCAAAATGGTTTTATGTTTCTGCATGCACTTTCAAAATTTATTTTTTCGTTTGGTGCAATGCTCTATTTTTCGCCTCTTTTTGGCGGAATTGGCATTCTGATTGGCTTTTTTACGATTTGGGTGATTTTTAAATTTGATAAACCTTTCATCAAAACGCTCGACGAAGTAAACGAAAAAGAGCACGTGATTTCATCGACGCTCTTTGATAGCCTTTCTAATATTATCACGGTTATTACTTTACGTTTGGAGAAAAGTATGGAGTCGGGATTGATGGCAAAAGTGAAAGATTTATTTCCACCATTTCGCAAAAATGTGGTGATAAATGAATGGAAATGGTTTACTGCAGATATGCTGGTGGGGCTTACCTACGTGGTCATTACGCTCGGCTATGTGTATCAAAACTACGAACCAAATAAGGTTTTTTATGTGGGTGGACTGGTTACGCTTCTGGGCTTTGTAAATCAGTTTACGAGTGTTTTTCATGATGTTGCTTGGCAATATACCGAAATCGTACAGTACAATACCGATGTACAAACGGCTCGCTCAATCAATGAAGATTATGCTAATAATCATCGACCCGAAACGGCTGAAATTTTGCCTGAGAATTGGAAGCAAATAAAGATTGAAAATCTGAGTTTTTCGCACCGAGATTTGTATGATGAAGGCCATTCCCCGCAAAGCTTGCATGATATTTCGATAAAAATTGAGCGAGGAAAGAAAATTGCTTTTATCGGTGAAAGTGGTAGTGGAAAAAGTACGCTACTCGCCTTATTACGAGGGCTTTATGAGGCAGAAGCAGGGCTAAGATTTGAAGTAGATAGGAAGAAGTTTCAGATGGCAACACTCAATGAAACCGTGACGCTTTTTCCACAAGAACCAGAGATTTTTGAGAATACAATTCGCTATAATATTACGCTTGGGTTGCCATTTGAAGAAGCAGATGTTTGGAAAGTTTGTGAAGAAGCCTATTTTGCTGATACTGCCAGAAACTTACCAAACGGCTTAGAATCAAGCATTCAAGAAAAGGGTGTAAATCTTTCGGGTGGACAAAAACAACGCTTGGCTTTGGCACGTGGAATCTTGGCCGCTCAAACCAGCGAAGTGGTACTGATGGACGAACCAACCAGCAGCGTTGACCCAAAAACTGAGGCATTGATTTATGAGCAGTTGTTTGAAACATTTGCCGAAAAAGCGGTTATTTCTTCGCTTCATCGCCTGCATTTATTGCGATACTTCGATTATGTATATGTATTGAGTCAAGGAAAAATTGTGGCCGAAGGTACTTTTGAGGCTTTAAAAGCTACGAATCCAATTTTTCAAGAACTTTGGAAACATCAGGAAGTGGAGGGGGGAAATGTAAAGTAAGATTCATCCCCTTTTTTGTCCCAACATCATCGAAAAAAGTCTTTTGGCTTAAATCAGTTTTAGTAAATCGGTTTTTTGTTAAAGATTTGCTGACTAATTAAACCGAAAAACATGATACCAGATTCACTCAATGCCGAATTATTAAACATCAGTCAAAAGCTTGAAAACAGAAAACAAGTTGCTCATAAACTGCAAGAAGCCAAACGAGTTCAAGCAACTGAGCAGAATAAACTTGAAGCCACAAAACGCAGAATGCACGAAGAGTTTCAAGATGTAAAAGACCTCGAAACACTCACTTTAAAATCTATTTGGTACGATTTATTGAACAAGAAATTTACTGAACTGGAGCGTGAACAAGCCGAGTATTATCAAGCGAAAATGCAATTTGAAAGTCAGCAGAATAAAGTTGATAGTCTTTCACTTGAAGTAAAAGCATACGAAGCTCAACTGTTTGATATTGAAACGATTAAGGCTCAATATGAAGGTCTTATTCAAGAAAAAGTAAAGTTATTAAAAGAGAATAATCACCCAAGACTGGTTGAAATATTTACTAAGCAAGATGAACTTGTAAGGATTGATAGCTATTCAGAAGAGATTAGAGAAGCACTGTTGGCAGTCGAAGGTGTGTTGAATATACTCCCAAGAGTAGTTGAGGATTTGAAGGTTGCAAAGAGTTATGCTACTTGGGATATGGTCGGTGGAGGAACAATGGTAACTTATCTGAAACGACAAAAAATGAATAAAGCAAAATTGGGAATTACTGAAATAAATTATGCTTTAGATAAACTCAAAAGAGAGTTGAAAGACCTTACGCCAGACTTAGTACCAGCCGAAATAAATTTTAATACATCTTGGGAGTTTGCTGATTATTTCTTCGATAATATTTTTGTCGATATGGAGATAAAAAGCAGAATAACAGATGCGTATAATTCAATTATGTCGCTTTTTAATTCAGTGATTTTATTGAAAGAAAAGTTGTTTTTTGAGAAAGATAAACAACAAAGTTTATATCAAACAACAGAAAGCGATTTTAGAAAACTGGTTGAGCAGGTTTAACAAATTGTATTAAGTGAAGTTTATGGAACTTCACTTATACTTTTAATATTAAAACCTCAATTCAAAGTTTATATTCCAAACAAATGTGAGCAGATTGAGCGAAAAGAATTTTATTCAATACTGACAACCATAATCAAGAATTGTTTTAAAAACCGAACCTGCTTTTACTTCAAATCCATTATTTAGTATTAATGCTTTACTGGCTTGATATTCTCGATTTACGTTTCCAGTTATTTTCTGGGTAGAGTTCAGATAGTCGAGTGAGCCTTCGTTTTGGGTTGAAATTCCAAAAATATTTCGTTCTGACAAACAATTTGGTTGGAAATACCAAAGTTCACTTCCATAAGTAGGGTGATATGCAACAAAATATAATCTGTTATTAAATGCAATAAAATCAGTAGGCCTTGAATTCCCAGTTCCTTGATTTATATCCATGAGCATTTTGGTACCCGACGTTGTACCATCTGTAAACCAAACTTCCTCGCCTTCATTATCAGTTGTGCCTAAGAAGAAGATACGATTTTGAAAATTTGCAGGCCTCTTTTCTCCACCATTATATTGAGTATAATAACCTGATAGCCCTGTTCTTACATTATAGTTTATTATTTTTGTTCCGTTGGCTGTTCCATCTGATGCCCAAAGACATAAACGTTTTCCTTCATCATCTAAATTTCTTGATTCAAAAATTATTTTGTCGTTCACTTTTCCCAAGACGTTTACTTCATTCGTAATATAATTGTTTGGTTTGACAAGTTTGATAGTATCATTCGAAATATAGCATAGCTGTTCTCCTACATACGCCAAGCTACAAACGAAATAGAATTTGTTTTTAAATATTGTGAAATTTTTTAGAAATCCCATGTAGGAGCCTTCATTTGGTGTGTAGTATTTTAAATTTTTCCAAGTGATATAACCATTATTATCAATAGTTCCTTTGTCTAAATAATAAAAATATCCTCCGTAAGTTGAAACATACATTTCATTATCTAAAATTTGAATGTCATAGATATTTGAACGTATGAATTGTACTTGATTATTTCTTATTCTATAAAGATATCGGGTTAAGTTTGAGCTATTATAAATGACACCAACAAAATAAATGTCACCTTTATAGAAGCAATGTTTTTCTATCCATAAATTGTTTGGCGTTGAAAGCATAGTTTCAGAAACACCACTTGCCGTTGGAATAATTCTCCAAAATTTATAAACATAATTATTGTCTGCAATACTTACATAAAAGGTGTCATTTTTAGCTATAGCATAATTCATTATCCCATTTTGACTGGAATATACAAAATCATTATTATCGCCAGTTTTAGAAAATGCAAGATTTAAAACATTATTATTACTTGATGGGATATTACACTGAAACATCATGTAATTATTTGATGTTACGGCACGATGGACGTTCATATTTGCCAGTTTAGTAGGATTTTGACTATTATCAAATTTCCATAAATCTCGGCTTGCACCATACACCCCACCAACTGCTCGGTGCATGTATAAATTATCCTTCCACACAAATAAGTTACTTGTAGAAGGAACAAGACCGTTTCCATCATAGGAATCTTGAAATAAAGTTGGTAGTTGTGCTTGAAGAGTAAGAAAATTGAGCAAAAAAGCTGTAGTTAAAATTGAAATGGTCTTTTGCATCTTTTATTGTAGGAGTGTTGGATGATAATTAATTGGTTTGTGAGAATGTGGACCTGTTATGAGATTGCTGTAAATATTTTGGAACGAAGATGACGTTTATGTTTAAATTTGAAATGGCAAACAAATTTATTGAAGCACATCTGAGAAGATGTGCTTCAATAGTATTTTCTCAAAACTTCGGCACAAAGCCCATATTCCACCAAATAAAGGCATAAATATCAGCCGTCGATTCAAGGTTTTTCTTGGTATTACTTGCTCCGTGGCCAGAGTTTGTGTCAATTTTTATCAATAACGGATTTTTGCTGCTTGCTGCACCGAGTTCTTGCAAAGTAGCTGCATATTTGAATGAGTGTGCAGGTACAACTCTATCATCGTGGTCGGCCGTTGTGATAAGCGTTGCAGGATAATTTATGCCCGATTTGATGTTATGAATTGGCGAATAACCGTACAAAGTTTTAAATTCTTCGGCATTATCCGATGAGCCATAATCAGCAATCCAGTTCCAACCAATTGTAAATTTCTGGAAACGAAGCATATCCATCACGCCCACCTGCGGAATGGCCACTTTTGCCAAGTCTGGACGTTGGTTCATCACTGCTCCAACCAAAAGTCCTCCATTTGAGCCACCACGAATGGCTAAATGAGAGTTATCACAATAATTTTGAGCAATCAGATATTCTCCTGCTGCAATAAAATCATCAAAAACATTCTGTTTTTTGAGTTTCATGCCTTGCTCGTGCCATTTTTCGCCGTATTCACCACCACCACGTAGGTTAGCCGAAGCATAAACGCCACCTTGCTCTAAAAATGGAATCAAAGTTGGACTAAAACTTGGATTCAGATTTATGTTAAAACCACCGTATCCATAAAGCAAAGTTGGGTTTTGTCCGTTGAGTTTTAAGCCTTTTTTATACACAATAAACATCGGAACTTTCGTGCCATCTTTACTTGTGTAGAAAACCTGTTTCGTTTCAAAATCAGTCGCCTTGAAATCTACTTCTGGCGAGCGGAAAACCGTACTTTTTCTGCTCGCAATATCGTATCTGAAAATAGTAGGCGGGTAGTTGAAAGTGCTGAATGTATAAAACACAAATTTATCATCAGCTTCGCCACCAAAGCCACCTGCTGAACCTAAACTTGGCAATTGTACTTCATTTTCGAGCTTTCCGTTCAAATCATATACATACGCACGAGTTGTTACGTCTTTCAAATAAGTGGCAAACATTTTCCCGCCAGCCGTTCCTACTCCTTGTAGTGGTTCTGGTTTTTCGGGTAAAATTGTACTCCATTTACCTGTTGCAATATCATATTTTTCAACTTTTTCATTGGGTGCATCTTTGTTGGTTTGAATTAAAAATGACTTTCCAACATTATCAATTACACCAAAACTAAAATTCGTAATTTCTGAAACAATCGGCTTAAATTCCTTTTCGCCTGCCGCTCTAAAATAAAGAGCGTTTCCATCTTTTCCTTTGCCACGGTCTGAAATACTCAAGAATGCAAATTTTTGGTCTTCGCTCGTATAAACGCCATTGAATCGTTGTGGATTTGCTTTGTCTTCAAAGACCAATTCGTCGGCATCTTGGCTTGTTCCAACTTTATGAAAAAATACTTGGTGATTTTCGTTTTTGGCTGCTAATGCACTTCCTTCTGGTTTCGGATAACGGCTGTAATAAAAGCCATTACCTTGCCACGAAATTCCCGAAACTTTTACCCATTCGAGCTTTTCGCTGAGGTTTTGCTTCGTTGTCATATCCATAATCACAATATCTTGCCAGTCAGAACCGCCTTTCGATAAAGCCATTGCACCGTATTTTCCATCTTTCGATAGCACAAATTGTACTAAACGAGTAGTTCCATCGGCTGAAAGTTTATTTGGGTCAATGACCAATTCGGGAGTGCCGTCTAAGCCTTTCTGGCGATAAAGTACCGACTGATTTTGAAGACCATCGTTTTTATAGAAATAAAACCATTCGCCTTTGCGAGAAGGCGAAGAATATTTTGGGTAATTGTAGATTTTTTCCAACCTTTTCATTATTTCACCACGATACGGAATCTGCTCGAAATATTTCGAAGTGACTTCATTTTGCTGCTTTACCCACTCGGCAGTTTCGGCCGAACGGTCATCTTCGAGCCAACGGTATGGGTCGGCAACGGTTGTGCCATGATAAGTGTCGGTGTGGTCGATTTTCTTTGTTACTGGATAATTGTACTGAGCCATTGCTAAACTGGGAAACAGGAGATAAATAAGAAATTTTTTCATAGTTTTTAAAGGTCTGACCGTATTTGTTATTGATGAATAAATTGTTTGACAAGTTTTTAACTTGTCAAAGATGAAGTAATCGCATTTTAATGAACAAACAACTATCAATCAAAGAAGTTTTACTAATTTGGTCGAATCAATAAAACCTACAAACAAATGTACGGAATAAAATCTTTTGAAATAAAGAAAATTGGGGCGAAAAGTGTGGGAAAAATACCTGATTTGGTGGTTGTTGAAGAGCCATTGGAGATCCGTTTGGGGTTTGGAAGTGCAGAAGATAGACAGCAAAAAAGCATTTCCGTAACGATGCGAACTCCCACTGGACATGATTTTGAACTGGCTTTAGGTTTTTTGTTTACGGAAGCAATTATTGCTTCGTTTGACGATATACTATCTATTCACTACTGTACTGATGCTGGCCGACAAGCCGAGCAAAACATAGTCAGAGTTGAGTTAAAACCCCATGTTGGAGTGAATTTACAAAGTCTCGTACGCCATTTTTATGCAACATCAAGCTGTGGAGTTTGTGGGAAGGCGTCCATTGATGCAATCGAACAGAAATGCCCGATTTTGCCAAAAACAGATTTCAAAGTTTCAGTAGAATTTATAAAAACGTTACCAAAATTATTGGAAATGAATCAAGTTTTTTTCAAATATACAGGCGGACTTCATGCGGCGATGATACTAAATAAGGCAGGAGTAGAGGTTTTAAGAGAAGACCTCGGTCGGCATAATGCTCTTGATAAAGTCATCGGTGCAGCTTTGCAACAAAATCTATTACCCTTGTCAGATGTTGTTTTGATAATGAGTAGTCGAGCCAGTTTTGAATTGATTCAAAAAGCCGCAATGGCTGGAATCTCGATAATGGCCTGTGTGGGGTCTCCTTCAAGCTTGGCCGTCGAAACTGCCAAAAGTTTAGGCATTACTTTGATTGGTTTTTTGCGAGGAGATAGTTTTAATGTTTATTCTCACGAAAGTCGAATTGAATAGTTTTATTACAACGGAATTTATTCCGTTTCACTAAAAAAATGTCCTTTGTTCCTTTAGCCATTGAATTCATTCAATGAAATATAAACGGGAGAAGTTTTCATTAAATTTGAAAAAGAAAATATTATGTCGAAAATAAACCCTCAACCGCCAACCGATTTTACGGGAATCGAAATAACTAAGCCTGCTACCGAAGCTGCTGGTTTTACAGCGGTATTTTCATCAATGAAGCATGTTTTTGGGGTAATGCCTGTCAGACGAGGTTTAAAATCTTTATTGAATCTCAACCAAAAAGGTGGAGTTGATTGTCCGAGTTGTGCATGGCCAGACCCCGACGGTGAACGCTCGAAAATTGCCGAATACTGCGAAAACGGTGCAAAAGCCATTGCCGAAGAAGCAACTACTCGAAAAGTAACGCCAGTTTTTTTTCAAAAATACTCGGTTGCTGAACTTTCTCAAAAATCAGATTATTGGCTTGGTCAGCAAGGGCGTTTGACGCATCCTTTGGTTTTGCGGGAAGGTCAAACACATTACGAGAAAATTTCTTGGGAAGAATCCTTCAAACTTATTGGCAATCAACTAAACAACTTACCTTCTCCCGATGAAGCAATTTTCTATACTTCGGGACGAACGAGCAATGAAGCAGCCTTTTTATATCAGCTTTTTATCCGAATGTATGGCACAAACAATATGCCCGATTGCTCAAATATGTGCCACGAATCAAGCGGCTCGGCTTTGGGCCAAACTTTGGGTTTAGGTAAAGGTTCGGTAAAGTTGGATGATTTTGAAAAAGCAGAAGTAATAATGATTCTTGGGCAAAACCCAGGAACAAATCATCCCCGAATGCTTTCCGCTCTCGAAAAAGCCAAGCGAGCTGGTGCAAAAATTATATCTGTAAACCCATTGATTGAAGCAGGTTTATTAAAATTCAAACATCCACAAGAAATGCGTGATGTTGTTTTTGGTGGTGAAAAATTAACTGATATTTACCTGCAAATCAGAATCAATGGCGATTTGGCTTTGCTCAAAGCGATGAATAAACTTTTACTTGATGCTGAACGAAAATTAGGAAATGTTTTTGATAAAGACTTCATCTTGAATCAAACCGAAAACTACGAGAATTATGTAAAAAGTCTCGAAAATGAAAATTTAGAACAACTTTCAGAAGCTTGCGGAATTAGTTTAGAAGATATTAGGGCTGCCACACAATTGCTCATTGACCATAAAAAAATCATTGTTTGTTGGGCAATGGGGCTTACCCAACATAAAAATTCGGTCGTTACGATTCGAGAAGTGGTGAATCTTTTATTGCTTAAAGGAAGCATCGGAATCGAAGGTGGAGGTACTTGCCCCGTACGTGGACATTCAAATGTACAAGGCGACCGCACGATGGGAATTTATGAGAAGCCTCCTAAAGTTTTACTCGATAATCTACAAAAAGTCTTTGGTTTTGAACCTCCACGCAAACATGGTTTCGATACAGTTGCAGCAATCAAAGCAATGGCAGAGAAAAGAGCAAAAGTTTTTGTTGGAATGGGAGGGAATTTCCTTTCAGCTACACCTGATACCGAGTTTACGGCAAAGGCCTTACAGAATTGCGATTTAACCGTTCATATTTCAACAAAACTTAATCGAAGTCATTTAATTCATGGAAAAACTGCCTTGATTTTACCAACGTTGGGTCGTACTGACCTTGATTTACAAACAGAAGGTGTACAATTCGTAACTGTTGAAGATTCGATGGGAGTAGTGCATAGTAGTACAGGAGTTTTAGAACCAATTTCAGAACATTTATTATCAGAACCAGCCATTGTTGCAGGCATCGCAAAAGCGACTTTAAAAAGCACAAATCTTGAGTGGGATAAACTCGTAGCGGATTACGATAATATCAGAGATTTGATAGAAAAGACAATCGCAGGCTTTGAAAAATACAATCAAAGAGTACGTCAAGATGGTGGTTTTTATTTGCCAAACCTTCCTCGTGAACGAAAATTTGGTACTGATTCTGCAAAAGCGAAGTTTTCAATCAATGAACTGGAAACGATTCAATTACTTGAAAATGAATATCTTATGATGACGATTCGTAGTCACGACCAGTTTAATACAACTATCTATGGTTTAGATGACCGATACAGAGGAATCTACAATGAACGAAGAATCATAATGATGAATGAAACTGATATGGTAGAAGCAAAATTAGGAAAATACCAAGTCGTAAATCTTTTTAATAATCACGGAGGAGTAGAGCGAGTAGCTGAAAAGTTTATAGTAGTACCGTATAATATTCCAAGAAAATGCGTAGCTACCTATTTTCCCGAAGCCAATGTTTTAGTGCCGATTGATAGCTTTGCCGACATTAGTAAAACCCCAACTTCAAAGTCGGTGGTGATTACAATAGTCCCTTTCGCCCCTGGTGAGGAGCTAAAAACTCATTTTTAGAAAACATTATAAAGCCCTCCCCATCGGGGAGGGTTGGGAGGGGCTTTTACTCCACCGTAACCGATTTAGCCAAATTACGAGGTTGGTCGACGTTTCTGCCACGCATCACGGCAATGTAATATGAAATCAATTGTAAAGGAATTGAAGTCAATAACGGCGAAAGTAACTCATTTGTACGAGGAACTTCAATCGTAAAATCAACCATGTTCGGAATTTGCGTATCTCCTTCCGTTACAATCGCAATCACTCGCCCTTTGCGAGCCTTTACTTCTTGAATATTTGATACAATTTTCTCGTACGAACTATCTTTTATGGCGATAAACACCACAGGCATATCTTCATCAATCAAAGCAATTGGGCCGTGTTTCATTTCTGCGGCAGGATAACCTTCAGCGTGTATATATGAAATCTCTTTCAATTTCAATGCACCTTCCAACGCAACTGGGAAATTCAAACCACGACCTAAGAATATAAAGTTAGAAGCAAAAGTGAAGAGTTTGGCAATATCTTTTACCTTATCGGCATTTTTCAAAATCTTCTCAACTTTTGCAGGAATTGCATCTAAACCAAAAATTAATTCACGATACAATTCATTGTTGATTGTCCCTTTTTTCTGAGCAACAGCAATCGCAATCAAACTCAAAACCGTTACTTGTGCCGTAAAAGCCTTCGTACTTGCCACCCCAATTTCAGGTCCAGCATGAGTATAAACACCTGCATGAGTAATGCGTGCAATTGACGAACCTACTACGTTACAAACGCCCAAAATAATTGCACCTTTCGATTTGGCCAGTTCTAATGCTGCCATTGTATCTGCTGTTTCACCAGATTGTGAAATCGCAATCACAATATCACCTTCTTTGATAATCGGATTTCTGTAACGGAATTCAGAAGCATATTCAACTTCAACATTGATTCGAGCCAATTCTTCCAATAAATATTCTCCAACCAAGCCAGCATGCCACGACGTTCCACAAGCTACAATTACTATACGTTTTGTTTTAGCAATTTTATCGAGATAACTTCCCAATCCACCTAAAAGTAGGGTTGCGTCTTCTGGATTGATACGTCCACGCATTGAATCAGCAATCGAACGAGGTTGTTCAAAAATCTCTTTTAGCATGAAATGCTCATAGCCGCCTTTCTCGATTGCTTCGAGTTCTAACTCAACTGTTTGAATATAAGGGTCAATTTCTTCGTTCGATAAATTCTTGACAGTCAGCTCATTATCTTTTACGACTGCTATCTCATAATCATCTAAATAGATTACCTCTTTGGTGTATTCAATGATTGGAGTAGCATCTGATGCGAAAAAATATTCATCGTCGCCCACACCAATTACCAACGGACTACCCTTACGAGCCGCAATTAATTGAGTAGGATTATCGGAATCCATAATCACAATGGCATAAGCTCCAACAACTTCATGCAAAGCGATTCTGACAGCTTCTTCGAGCGAACAGTTTTTATTTTTCTGAATGTCTTCCACAAAGTTTACTAAAACTTCTGTATCAGTTTGGCTCTGAAAAGTATATCCTTTATTTAAAAGGCTTTGTTTAATAGAAGCATAGTTTTCGATAATTCCATTATGGATAATTGCAAAACGCCCACTGTTTGAGTAATGTGGGTGTGCATTTACATCATTTGGTTCACCGTGCGTTGCCCAACGAGTGTGGCCAATTCCTATTTTAGCAAGTAATTCTTTATCTTTTATCTCATTTTCGAGTTCAGAAACTTTGCCTTTTTTCTTGTAAACTTTTAATCCATGACCATTCAAAAGAGCAATACCCGCACTGTCATACCCACGATATTCTAATCTTTTGAGACCTTTGATAATGAGCGGGGCGGCTTCACGACTACCCACATAAGCTACAATTCCACACATGTTTTATTCGATTATTGGTTATTTTTTATTAAAACTTAAACGCTTGTGAGATTTATTGAAAAAGCAATATTTAATCTAAATAAAATCTCAAAAAGTGTTGTTTTTTAGATACTTATTCAAATGTATATAAAAAAGATAACATAAAAATAAGGTCACATCGACAATCTTTTTTTGAGATTAGACTTCAAAAATTATTTCAGTTAATTCTGTTTTTTCTTATAAAAATTTAAGAATTGGCATAAAATGAAAATTTATTTTTTCAATAAAATAGCTATATATGTAAAAATAAAATAGATTTATGTTAATAAAAAGAGAATTTATGTAACTAATTAAAGAATATTTTGCGAATAATAATTATTAGCGAATATTCGCTTGTTTGTTAATATTCGCCTTTGTAGTTTTGAATCATCAAACACTTCATCAACAATTAACCTTTTTAATGATATGCAAGCCAACACCGACACCGAACTTGAGTATGTTTTGCTTGGAGAAATTAAGCCTCAGTATGAGCAAATACTTACTCCAGAAGCTATTGATTTTGTAGTGAATCTTCATCAACGTTTTAATTGGAAGCGTGAAAATTTATTGAGAGAACGCCAAGAACGTCAGCACCGAATTGATGCGGGCGAAATGCCTACTTTCTTGAATGCCACAAAACACATTCGTAAATCTGACTGGCAGGTAAATCCGATCCCTGCCGATTTACAAAATCGAAGAGTTGAGATAACTGGACCCGTTGACCGCCGCATGATTATCAATGCTCTGAATTCGGGAGCAAAGGTTTTCATGGCAGATTTTGAGGATGCAAACTCGCCAACATGGGATAATTGCATCGAAGGACAATTGAATCTACGTGCGGCTATTCGTCGAGAAATTGATTTTGAAGCCGAAAATGGGAAAAAGTATCTTTTAAAAGATGAAGTTGCCGTTCTGAAAGTTCGTCCAAGAGGTTGGCATTTGACCGAAAAGCATTTGGAAATCAATGGCGAACCAATTTCTGCATCTATTTTCGACTTTGGTCTATATTTTTTTCATAATGCAAAAGAATTGATTAGCAGGGGAAGTGGCCCATATTTCTATCTACCAAAACTTGAAAATCATCTGGAGGCTCGTTTGTGGGATGATATTTTTGTGGCTGCTCAAGAATTGCTCGAAATTCCAGTTGGAACAATCAAAGCTACTGTCTTGATTGAAACAATTCTGGCCGCTTTCGAGATGGACGAAATTATCTATGAACTTCGCCGACATTTGGCTGGATTGAATGCTGGCCGTTGGGATTATATTTTCAGTGTTATTAAAAAATTCAGAAATCATTCAGATTTTATCTTACCTGACCGTGCCGACGTGACGATGCGAGTGCCTTTTATGCGGGCTTATACCCAACTCTTAGTCAAAACTTGCCATCGTCGTGCTGCTCATGCTATTGGTGGAATGGCTGCTTTTATTCCCAATCGGAGAGATGAAAAAATCAATTCAATGGCTTTTGAGCGAGTAACAGCCGATAAAGAATTGGAGGTAAATAATGGCTTCGACGGAACTTGGGTGGCTCATCCCGATTTAGTTCCAGTCGCAAAAACTGCTTTTGAGAAGCATTTAGGCGAAAAACCACACCAAAAAGAAGTAATGCGAGAGGATGTAAACATTACGGCTCATGATTTATTAGATGTCAGAATTGATAGTGCAACAATCACTGAGAATGGTTTACGAACCAATATCAACGTTGGTATTCTTTATATAGAATCTTGGTTGCGTGGCATAGGAGCAGCAGCGATTCATAATTTAATGGAAGATGCTGCAACTGCTGAAATTTCGAGAGCTCAGATTTGGCAATGGCTCAAGCACCGAGTTAAAACCCAAGAAGGAGAAGTCATCGAGCCTAATTATTATCATCAAATTTTGGTTGAAGAAGTAGATAAAATCAAGAAAATGGCTGAAAATGGTCAAATTCCAGAAGGACAATATAAAAAAGCGGCTGAATTATTCAACACACTCGTAATGAAACGCCAATTTAGTGAGTTTTTGACTTTGGGAGCTTATAAAGAGTTAGAATAAGCAAATGTTTTACTCATAATGACAATTTTATCAATAACAGATTTACAAAATATCATCAACAAATAAACGTTAAAAAAATGACTACGAAACAACAAAGAATCAATGCTTTAGTAGCTGATTGGGCTACAAATCCTCGCTGGAAAGGAATCGAACGCCCATACACTGCCGAAGAAGTTGTGAAATTATCAGGTTCATTTCCTATTGAACATACAATTGCCAAACTGGGTGCAGAACGTTTATGGAATTTATTGCACCAAGACGAATGGGTGGCTGGTTTAGGTGCATTGACAGGAAATCAAGCGATTCAAGAAGTACAAGCAGGAATGAAAGCCATCTATTTATCGGGCTGGCAAGTGGCGGCGGATGCCAATTTATCAGGACAAATGTATCCAGATCAAAGTCTCTATCCTGCCGATTCTGTTCCGAATGTGGTGCGTAGAATAAACAATTCATTGCTCCGTGCTGATCAAATTCAGTCAGTAAGTGGCGAAGGAGACACACATTGGTTAGTGCCAATTGTAGCTGATGCCGAAGCTGGTTTTGGTGGAAACTTAAATGCATTTGAACTGATGAAAATGATGATTGAAGCAGGTGCATCGGGTGTGCATTTTGAAGACCAACTTTCGTCAGCAAAAAAATGTGGTCATTTGGGCGGAAAGGTTTTAGTGCCAACCCAAGAAGCCATCAATAAATTAATTGCTGCTCGTTTGGCGGCCGATGTAATGGGAACTTCAACACTCGTTATTGCTCGAACGGATGCCGAAGCTGCCAATTTAATTACTTCAGACATTGATGAGCGTGACCAGCGATTCATAAAATCAGCCGAACGCACAGCTGAAGGATTTTTCTATGTAAAGAATGGCTTAGAGCAGGGAATTGACCGAGGGTTAAGTTATGCTCCGTATGCCGATTTGATTTGGATGGAAACAGGAAATCCAGACTTAGGAATGGCTCGTGAATTTGCTCAAGGTATTCATCAAAAATATCCTGACCAAATGTTGGCTTATAATTGTTCGCCGTCATTCAACTGGTCAAAATACATGAATGAAAAACAAATGTTGACATTCCGTGAGCAATTAGCTGAAATGGGATATAAATTCCAGTTTATTACTTTGGCTGGTTTTCATGCACTCAATACAGCTATGTTTGAACTTTCAAGTGCATACGTTGAACGTGGAATGGCAGGCTTTTCAGAATTACAACAACGTGAATTTGCTTTACAGAATAAGGGTTTTAAGGCAATTAAGCACCAAAGTTTTGTTGGAACGGGTTATTTTGATGCAGTCCAGAATACGGTCATGGCCGGTGTTTCTTCAACTACTGCAATGGCAAATTCGACCGAAACAGAGCAATTCCATTGAGATCGTTTAAAAACAAAAGCCCCAGTTTGACGCTTTCAAACTGGGGCTTTTTTATAGTTTGATACTTATTTCTTCGTAGAATAATAAATATTAAGTTTTACATTTTTGATTACCATCCTTGATACATTACTATTATAAACCGAAATGGTAGAAGTAGTTGTATTTAATAAACTTGGCACTAAGGCAATGCCTTCTGTTGTCTTCTTTTTGGCGACTAAATCTTGCAGGAATGAAGTAAAATTGAAACTATAATTATTAGTCGATGTATTATAAGTTGCCACATATTGGGTTCCTGAAAGTCCATCAAATCCAATAAAGTCGATTAAATTACCAGTAGTCTTTTTAATGCGATTCGTAGCATCGAGCTGAACCAAAGCTACTTGAGAAGGTACTTTATAATTGCCCGAAATTTGATCTAAATCTGGTTCGAAAACTAACTCTGCTTTATTGATTGTAATGTTTGAGTTTTTCTGTAGTGCCTCCAGTGTTGGAAAAGTTAATTTCGGAGAAATACCAATACCTGTCTGCAAATAAGTACGATTATTAGTGGCACTTGAGGCGATTGGTTGTAAAGTTTTCAAATTTTGTAAAACAGTACCATTTCTATTACCCGTAATTTGGCTAAAACGTTGAGAATAAAACGTTAAAGGAATACTTTTTCTATCAGTAGAGTTGGTTGTATGATAATACAATTGAATGTAACTTCCAGAAATGGCCAATCCATAAGCATTCTCAGCATTGTTATCTGCTAAAAATGCTATTCCTTTTACGGCTGCCGTAAATTTATCAATTGTAGAACCTGTATCCGTATTTACCAAATCATACAATTCTTTACCTAAAGTATTCGGTAATTTGAATTTCAAAAGACTATCCTGTGCTGTCGAATTAGCACGCTTCATTTGAGCATGAGTAAACGTTCCACTTGCCATAGGCGTAGGATTATACCCCAAAACATCATCTTTTGTATATCTTTTAGAACTAACAAAATTTTCAGTTAGACGGTGTAATGCCAGACTATATGTTTTAGTAGAGTCACCGTAAGAGAAACCATTGTAGGCAACATATACATAAATTGAATCATAAACAGTCAATCCAGAGTCGGCTGTTGGAAACTTCAATGCAGTAAAAGCATCCGTACTAAGAAGTGGTAGTGTAATCTGTGCAAAAGTTTTGGCTGAAACCTCTCCAAAAACAGGGTCTTTGTATCGCCCAACAACGGCATTAGCTTGACCAGAAGTAAAAGTAGAATCAAACAGAACCGTCGAGGTTGAAACTTTTACCGTATCTGTAAAGATAGTAGTTATTTGGCCGCCAGTGCTTGGCGTATCAATAACGATACCGATGGGGTCTTCACATGAGAAAAATAATGCGGAAAGTAGCATTACCGCTAAATTCCGCATAGAAGTAGGATGTAAAATCTTTACATCTTTCCAAATATTATTCAGGAACAAGTTCTGTGTAAAGGTTAAAATACGTTTCCGTAACATTGTCATCTTCGATGCTTGCTTCGATTGTGTTTGCTGCAATTTCATTCAAAAGTTTACTTAATTTTTCATTCGATTCCTCGTTGGCTCTCACAATTGCATCTGCATATTGGCAACCTATTTTTATAAATCCTTCAAAATCGGCCGAACGTAAATTGGCTAAATTTTCATCTGAAACATCCATTGATTTGGCTTTTTCGATTATGTCTTCATCGAATTTATGCTCAAATGTGTTGTTATAGACTGTAAAAACCGATTTGGTGTCTTTGAAAACAGGGTCGTTTTTATAAGTTGTTTTTAAATACAACGGAATCAACGATGTCATCCAATCAGTGCAGTGTACAATATCAGGTGCCCAACCGAGTTTTTTTACTGTTTCGAGTACTCCTTTGCAAAAGAAAATGGTTCTTTCATCATTGTCGTCATAGAAACTTCCTTCTTTATCTAAGAAAACGTATTTTCTATTGAAATAGTCTTCATTGTCTAAAAAATAAACTTGCAATTTTGCAGTTGGAATAGAAGCGACCTTGATAATCAGAGGTTTTTCATCGTCTCCCACGGTAATATTAATACCCGATAGACGTACAACTTCATGAAGGCGGTTTTTACGCTCATTGATAGACCCAAAGCGTGGAATTAAAATTCTGATTTCCATGCCTTTTTCTTGCATGGCTTGCGGCAGTTTACGAAGAAATTCAGCTACTTCTGAAACTTGCAGGAAGGGATTTATCTCACTTGCTACGTACAGAATACGAAGTTTACGCATATCTTAAATATATTGATTAGTGGGAGGTGTCTTCCAAAAAAGTATGCAAAGATACGAAAAAAACTGACAATTTGTACAATAATCTTTGAAAAACAATAGTTAGGGGCTAAAAAATTTCAGTTATTCGGAAAAAAAGTATAGATTTTTTTGGAAGTCGATGAATTTGAGGTAATTTTTGAATGGGTTTTCACGAGAAAAAAGCAGTAATTGGCTCGTAAAACTAACAATTACACCGATTATTCAGGTATTGCTTTTTCCATGATAATAAATTCTAAAAACTGTTTAGGTAATCCAAATTTGGGGTCTGTCATCGGGAAAGGCTTTGTTTCACCAGTACTTTTATAACCTCTTCTTTCGTAATAGGCTATTAATTCACTACGTACAGAAATGACAGTCATAGAGATTTTGCTGAGACGAGCGTTTCGGGCAAAATCTTCGGCTGCTTGCATGAGTTTCTTGCCTACGCCTCCACCTTGCAATTCGGGAGAAACAGTGAGCATTCCAAGATATAATGTATCGCCTTGCTTTTCGAGATATACCGAACCAATAAGTTGATTATTTTCTGTGTATTTTAAAATGGTTACATCTTCTTTCTGAAGTAGTTCGCCAAGGTTCGCTTCGTCAGTTCTGATTCCACCAAGCAGATGTTCTTCAGTTGTCCAACCTTTTTTAGATGATTCACCTCTGTAAGCAGAGTTTATCAATATATTTAATTCGGGAATGTCTTGTGTTGTAGCTTTACTTATCATTTTAATCGGAAATGTCTTGTTAAAAGCAAATTGCATCATAATTGCAGTTTTGTTGTCAAAAACTTCAATTATGATGCAAAATTACAAAATATTTAGAACCTTATTATCCAAAAAATCAATCTTTGTTTTCCTCGCTTTTCTCAGCCCATTTTCCCCAACGATTTTTCATTTTTGTTTTAAAATGCTCTTTTTCTTCGTCAGTCATGTTGGCCATGCGTTCAGCCATTTTTTGTTTCCAAAAGTGGTGACGATTTCCGCCACAACCGCCTCCCCAGCTACCACCGCCACGGAAACCACCAAACAGTATTTTAGATAAAACCAATAAACCAAGTGCTTGTACCCAAGTGATGGTGGTGAGTCCGAAAATGCTTGGAATTAGCCAATTCCATAAACTCATGACCGCAAAACCACCGATAAATATAAATGCTGCCGCCATGGCAACTCCTTTTAAAACCCAAAACTTTCTCATTTTTTTCTACTATTTTTGTTGAATTACTTAATAATTGACTCTTTTTTGTCGGAATTCATCTTCCATTCTTTGCATTGTTCGTGCTTCATGCCGTGATGAAAACCACGATGTCCACCGTGCCAACCTCCAAAACCTCCGAAGAGTAGTTTACTCAAAACCAGTAAACCCAGAGCATGCTTAAACTTAATCGTTGGCAATTTGAAAACGCTTGGTGCTAACCAATTCCATAAATACATAACTGCCAAACTCATTGCGGCAATGGCTATTACTCCGATAGCGATTCCACCCAAAATTCCTAATGCTGTCATTTTCTTTTATCTTAATTTTGTGTTAAATTTTACTCAAATAAATCTTCGTACAGATACCGTAATTTATCTCTTAAAAACAAAATCGCTTGGCGTTTTTCTGAAATCAAAATGTTAATTTTTACGCCCGTTATTTCTGAAATTTCTTTAAACGATTTATCTTCCAATTCGTGCATTTCAAAAACTAATCTTTGGTGAGCGGGAAGCTCTTCGAGTGCTTCCGAAAGTGCTTCTAAGATGGTTTCTTGCATCATCGGGTCTTGGTTCGAGCCATCGGGCAAAATATCAAATATGGATAGCTTTTCGTCTTCATCGTTGAGGCCGCTGGTCAGCTCTTCGAGTGCATCCACTTTCTTGTGGCGATAAAAATCATTGATTTTATTGCGAGCCACCGTAAACATCCAAGCCACCGTTTGGTCGATAGGTTTGGTTAATCTGTACATTTCTACCAACTCATAAAAAACTTCTTGCAACACATCTTCGGCATCGTGTAGCGAGGGTACCCGCTGTCGGATAAAGCCCAACAGTCGCTGACGTTCGCCGCTGACGGTTTTCTGAATTTGTTTATTTTGTTCGGTAGTGTTCATTAAATATTAAACATTCGCTGTTTGATTTGAAGACGTATAAGTGCTGTTTTTATTGAAAATTAGGGAAGAACGGCTGAAAATATACTTAAATGGTGAAATAGATGATATTTTGAAGTGAAGGAAATTCTTTACATTTGTCAAAATATTCTAAAATCAACTATTAAACAAATCATGAAAAAACTCGCTTTAATTATCTTCGTCGCTCTAACTGCTTGCCAATCGAAAAAAAACGAAACTGAAATGACCGATACAACATCTGTGATGTCAGCTGATACCGTTGCCACCGCTACAAAACCAAGCACTGACGAAACACTTTGCTTTGAGTTAAAAGAAGGCAAAGACGTGACAACCGTAAAACTAATAATGAAGGGTGATGAAATAACAGGCGAAATGAACTGGACTCCGTGGGAAAAAGATGGAGCAGTTGGTACATTAAAAGGTAAAAAAGTAGGTGATGAAATTGTGGCCGACTATGATTATATGATTGAAGGAAGCAACCAATCAGAAGAAAAGATATTTAAAATAGATGGTGAGAAATTGCTCATAAAAGAAGGCGAACTGATAGAGGGAAAAGACGGGAAATTAATAATGAAAGACCCCGCAAAGGCAAAATTTAAAGAGACTTTAGTGAAAGTGAGTTGTAAGTAGATGGATAAGTAGATGGATATGAGTGATGAGTTATAAATTATGAAATTTAGGTTTAAACCAAAACATAATTCATATCTCATCACTCATATCTAATAAAAATTACCCAAACAAACTACTCGATAAATATCTATCGCCACGGTCGCAGCAGATGAATACAATTACGCCAGATTCTAATTCTTGGGCTAATCTGATAGCTGCTGAGGCTGCTCCGCCCGAACTCATTCCTGAAAAAATTCCTTCGGTTTTGGCCAATTTCTGTGCCATCTCAGTTGCTTCGGCTTCTGCTATATCCATTACTCTATCAACTCGGCTTGCATCAAATATTTTGGGCAAATATGCCGCAGGCCAACGTCTAATTCCTGGAATCGACGAACCTTCAGTTGGCTGACAGCCCACAATCTGAATGGCTGGATTTACTTCTTTCAAAAACATCGAAGTTCCCATGATTGTACCAGTAGTTCCCATCGAACTCACAAAATGAGTTACTTTTTGGTCGGTATCTCGCCAAATTTCGGGGCCAGTAGTTTTATAATGAGCTAAATAATTATCAGGATTAGCAAATTGGTCAAGCATATAATATTGACCAGTTTTTGCTTGTTCTTCGGCATAATCTCTACATTTTTCGATGTTTTCGAGTAACACTACTTTCGCTCCGAAGGCTTCCATCGTCAGCGTTCGCTCACGAGTAGAGTTTGCGGGCATCACGAGTTCAATTTCTAAATCAAACAATCGAGCAATCATTGCCAGTGCAATTCCTGTGTTTCCGCTTGTGGCTTCAATGAGCTTCATACCTTGTTTTATATCGCCACGCTCAACCGCACTCCGAATCATATTCAAAGCGGGACGGTCTTTTACACTTCCCGCAGGATTATTGCCTTCGAGTTTTCCGTAAATCTTTACATTTGGATTCGGATTGAGTTTTGTTAATTCAACAAGTGGGGTATTTCCTACAAGGTCAATGATGGTCATAATATTAATGAGTGAATGATAGAATGCCTCAATGATAGAATAGAAAAGTAGATATTTATTCACTCATTCTATCATTGAAGCATTCAAAATTATTTTTTATTCCATTACACGTTCAACAACTTTTATTTCGGGTTTATGATAAACCGTTGAGTACGAAGGTACTGACTTCGTGAGCCAAACGTTTCCACCGATGATTGAATGTTCGCCAATGATGGTGTTTCCGCCTAAAATTGTTGCTCCCGAATAAATTACTACGTTATTTTCTACTGTTGGGTGGCGTTTGGTATTTGCCAAAGTTTTTTCAACGCTCAACGCTCCAAGCGTAACGCCTTGATAAAGCTTTACGTGCTTCCCGATGACGCAACTTTCACCAATAACAATACCTGTGCCGTGGTCAATAAAGAAATATTCGTCGATTTGAGCGGCAGGGTGAATATCAATTCCAGTTTTCGAGTGAGCATATTCCGTCAAGATTCTCGGTAGGAGCGGAATCTCTAATTTGTGCAATTCGTGAGCGATTCTATAAAAAGTAATAGCATAAAAACCTGGATAGGCTCTTACGACTTCAAATTCACTTTTTGCTGCTGGGTCACCTTCGATAATTGCTTTAATATCAGTTTTTAAGAGTCGATAAACTTCGGGAATACGCTCAAAAAATGTATTCGCTTCGCTTTCTGGATTACAACTTTTACATTGATAAGTCGAAATCAGAATATTTCTTAATTCTAATTCGAGGTTTTTAAATTGAATCTCAATTTCTTCTTCTGAGCGGAAATACTCTTTTGTTTGCTCAGGAAACAACAACCGAATAATGCGTAATGCCCATGCGGCAATCTCTTTGGTAGGAGGTACGGGTTCGGCTTGCTGATGTTTGTCGAAGATATGTTGGAAAAACTCTTTGTTCATGAGACTCGTCTTTAAAAATTGTCAGAAAGATAACACCTAAAATTATACCACCGTTCAACACCCCAACAAATTTATTTGACGAAAGTTGCTTTTTGATATATAAACTTGCTAAAAACAAAAGACACCGCAACGGTTGGGCAGTGTCTTTCACGAATCAAAAACGTTATTTTACAAAATTATATTGACACTAAAAGTGCCATTGGCGGTCATTTTCTTACTCGTAATGCCAACAGCATTTCCCTCGAAACTAAATTTTCCTTCCACAACTTTATTATCTGTAAACTTTGTTATTTTCAACGTTCCAGTACTTGGCGAATAAAAAGTGCCGTCATGTTGAAATGTAAATACACCTGTCGAACTTTTCAAATCATAGGTTTTCCCTTCTTTAATATCTGATTTATTTAATAAGATTGTATAGCCACTTTTATCTTTATTTGCTTCAATTGTCACGACTCCGAGGAGTGTAATGGCCGTAGGTATTCCTAAACTTACATTTGTTCCGTTGGCAATTAAAGTTGCTGAACCTGAGGGCGTTAAGTCGTCTTTTAATTTTTTGAAACATGAACTCATAACGAGGGCAACCAAAAATAAAACCAAAATTTTGGGGGTGTTTTTCATTCTTTTTATGCTAAATTGTTTTGGGTGATGTGTCCGAAATTTACATTTTGTAAACTTTTATATCCCAATACGCCAAACTATGATTTTTATTATATTTTGGTGTTAATTTGATTGTAAATTGTTCATAATCAATTTTTTTACTTTAAATTGCCCCTCTATTCAACTTCACAAAAAGACCCACACGGGAAGAATAATTATTTTGATGGAAAATAACAATTCACGCCGAAAAGCTATGAAGAAAATTGTAGAAGGAGCTGCCGCCGTAGCCCTCACTGGAGCAGTCGCTTCTCGCCTCGAAGCTGCCGATACTATCATGGGAATAGCACTCAAAGGACGTATCAATCACTCCGTTTGCCGTTGGTGTTATGACTCAATCGACCTTGATTCTCTGTGTCGAGCCGCCAAAAATATAGGTTTGCAATCAATCGAATTATTGAATGTTGAAGAGTTTGAAACTGTAAAAAAATATGACCTTACTTGTGCGATGGTTTCAGGAATTGGCAAAGATTATGGCATAACAAAAGGCTGGAACAAAAAGGAAAACCACGATGGACTCGAAGAATGGTATAAATACCTGATTGATGAAACATCGAAAGCAGGATTTAAGAACTTAATATGTTTTTCGGGAAATCGTGAGAAAAAACTAAGTGATGAAGATGGTCTAAAAAATTCGGCAAGAGGTTTGAAAAAAATCATGAAATATGCTGAAAAGAAGAAAGTGACCATCGTGATGGAGCTTCTCAATAGCCGAGTTGACCACGCTGATTATATGTGCGACCACACCGATTGGGGCGTAGAACTCTGCAAAAGCATTGATTCGGATAATTTTAAGTTGCTCTACGATATTTATCACATGCAAATCATGGAAGGTGACATCATTAGTCGAATCCGTGAAAACCATAAATACATTGCTCATTATCACACAGGTGGAGTACCTGGCCGTCACGAAATTGACGAAACACAAGAAATTTATTATCCTGCCATTATGAGTGCTATCGCTCAAACTGGGTTCAAAGGTTTTGTGGCTCAAGAATTTATCCCGCTTCGTGCCGATAAATTGGCTTCATTGAAGCAAGGCGTAACTATTTGTGATATTTGATTCTAACGAATTTTGTAGGAACGTCCAATTTGGACGTTCCTACGGGTAAAAACTTTACACTAAATTATGAAACTTTGGCTTAAAATATCTCTCGGAATCATTGCAGTTATTATCGTTTTTGTAGGCAAAACACTCTACAATGCGGGCGTTTTTACTTCCATAAAACCGCATTTTAATGGTAATGTGACCGAAATTAGTGGCTTTACAGGAGCGGAAGACATCACAATTGATAAAGCCAAAGGCATAGCCCTTATCTCATCAAATAATTTTAGTGATGCTTCGCAAAACGGAGCAATATTTCTCTTAAATATCAATGAAACTTCACCAAAGCCTGTAAAACTAACTGGAAAAGTGACTTTCGATTTTCACCCGCATGGCATTAGTTTGTATCGTTCGCTTGATGGTGAAAAGAAGCTTTTCGTAGTCAATCACCGAAAAAATGCTGATTATGTTGAGGTTTTTCAATTTACTGATTCTACGCTTGTTCATCTCGAAAGTATCAAAAGTTCATTGTTTGTGAGTCCGAATGATATCGTGGCGGTAAGCGAAAATACATTCTACTTAACCAACGACCACAACGAAGAAATATCAAGCTGGCGAAGCAAAAAAGATTTATTGCAAATACCGATGGGAAACGTGTGTTATTACGATGGCAAACGAGCAAGAATCGAGGCCGAAGGCTTTTTGTACGCTAATGGAATAAACGTAAGTCTTGATGGCAAAAAACTATTTGTAGCGGCTACTTCAGGCCGAAAAATTAGGGTTTTCGACCGTGATTTAGTTACGGGCAAACTCACAGAGTCAGATGAAATTACCATCAATGGTGCAGATAATATCGAACTTGATGAATACGGAAATCTTTGGGTGGGCTGTCACCCAAAATTGCTTTCTTATTTGGCTCATTCAAAAGACCGAAGTAAGCCTTCACCGTCTGAAATCATTAAAATTACCTATCAATCCAAAGAATATTATACGCTTGAAAGCATTTATCTCAACGATGGAACGCCAGTTTCAGGTTCGAGTGTTGGGGCTGTTTTTGGCGATAAACTACTGATAGGTACGGTGTTTGAAAATAAAGTACTGCTATGTACGTTAAAAAAATGACGATAATCATTGGTTCAACCAAAATCGTGATTTAGCTTTGCAGCATGAATTTAATATCAAATAGTAAACGCAGTTTAGCAGTGTTTCTGCTATTGCTTACCAGTATCAGAGTACTGGTTGTGCCTGTGGTTTATCTTGATTTTGAATTGAACAAAGAGTATATCATCCAAAACCTCTGCGAAAACCGCTTCAGGCCAGAGCTGCAATGTAATGGTAAATGTTATTTGGCTAAACAACTCCACAAAGTAGCCGAAGACAAAGCTACCAAAGAAGCCGAACGCCAAGAGCAAAGTTTCAAGAAGCTTTTAGAAGAAACCTTTCACCACGAAAACTTTGTGTTTTCAACGACTTTTGAAAGTGTGGTTCTCACTGTTCAAAACAATTTTTCTTACAAGACGAGCCACTATTCTACGCTCACTACCTCTCTTTTCCATCCACCCTGTTTGGGCTGATTTCTCTCTTATTTTCTTTCATAAAACTACCAAAGTTATTAGCTGACTTTGTGGTCTTGTTATTTGCTTTATTCAATTTTTTATTCATTTATCCTTGACACGTCCAGTTGAGCTTGAAAAGCTAAGCTTGAAAAGAGTGTCATCAGAATTTTGTTGTCGTGTACTGCACGACACAAATAAACTCGTACATAAAACATAGTAAAACATCATGAAAAATATATCAAAATTATTCTTAGCAATCTTCGCAACTGTATCAATTATTTCTTGCCAAAAAGAAGAAGAAATTGGACCAAATGACAAAAACTCAGTGATTCTTGAGTTTGATAATCGCATCGGTGACCAAAAGCTTGTTCTTGGTACAACTAAAGCAAAAAATGCTGCTGGTGAGGATTTTACAGTGACGAAACTTAATTACTTTGTATCGAATATCGCTTTGAAAAAAGAAAATGGTGAGGTTGTGAAATTTCCTGACCAATATTTCTTGGTTCGTCAGTCAGAAGCCAGTTCTTTGAATATTACCTTGAAAGATGTGCCTGCGGCAAACTATACTGGTCTTACCTACACAATCGGTGTTGATAGTTTGAAATCTATTTCTGATGTAGCTCAACGCACTGGCGTACTCGACCCTGCTTCTTATGGCTCCGATAATATGTATTGGTCGTGGAATTCGGGATATATTTTCTTCAAAATGGAAGGTACTTCGCCAGCAATTCCAGCAAATATGATGGGAATGACCGAATATCAATTCCATATCGGTGGTTTTGGTGGTCGTACAGCCAAAACTCCAAATAATCTTAAAACACTTAACTTTACTTTGACAGAAGCAGCAACTGTAAGAAAAGATATTGCTCCTGCTATTCATATCATCAATGATATAACTAAGGTATTTAGTGCAAAAAATAAAATTAGCATAGCTACTTCATATATGGTTCATGCTCCAGCAGCGGGTACTGTAATTGCCGAAAATTACGCTCAAAGTTTCATCGTTGACCACGTTCATAACGACCATTAATGAAATTAAAAATCCTAACTATGGTAGTTAGTAGTGTTGTTTATCTGGGAGTTGCGTGTAACAGCGACAATTCCCAAGATATTGCACCTGACGAACCGTTCGCTGTTCCTGCTAATTTTCCAAAGCCTGAATATGATTTTGCAAAAAATCCTGTTACTCAAAGCGGTTTTGAACTGGGCAGAGAATTATTTTATGAAGGCGATTTATCAAGAGACGGAACAATTTCTTGTGCCGAATGTCATAGCCAAGCATCGGGTTTTACGCATCACGGACACGATGTAAGCCACGGAATTGATAATCTGAGAGGCATCAGAAATGCTCCTCCGATTCAGAATATGGCTTTTCAGAAAGAGTTTTTCTGGGATGGTGGTGTGTTTGATTTAGATTTATTTTCGATTGCACCCATCGAAAATCCAGTAGAAATGGATGAAAAATTGGGAAATGTACTCGAAAAGCTGCGTAAAAAAGAAAAATATGCTACGCTTTTTCAAAAAGCCTACGGTAGTAAAGAAATCACGACTGAGCGTTTTTTGAAAGCACTTTCGCAGTTTATGAATTCATTAGTTTCGGCCAATTCTCGCTATGATAAATATGTCAGAAAAGAAGTGGGCGGAACTCTGACCGAGGAAGAACTGGCAGGAATGGAAATTTTCAGGCAAAAATGTGCATCGTGCCATGCGGGTGAACTTTTCACCGACCAAAGTTATCGAAATAATGGTCTGGCGGTTTATAATGCCGAAGACACAGGACGTGCCAGAATCACGCAAAACGAAAAAGATAATTATAAATTTAAAGTGCCAAGTTTACGGAATGTAGCAATTACTGGCCCTTATATGCACGATGGGCGTTTTTATACGCTCGAAGCAGTACTAAGGCATTATAACGAATCGGTTTTGGATGTGCCAACGCTCGACCCATCGCTCAAAAATGGTCAGAGATTGGGCATACAAACCACGCTCGACGAGCAAAAAAAGTTGATAGCTTTCTTGAAAACTTTGACTGATAATGAGTTTTTGACAAACAAAAAATTTGCTGCACCGTAATGTGCAGTAGTACAAGTTTTCAACTTGTGTTGTTTTAGAATAAATTAGAAAGGAGTTTCTTTCTACTAATCAAGTTGAAATTGATATAAACCCAAAACATGAACAATAAATTTAAACGCCTACTTTTTAGTCTCCATAGTTGGTTCGGGCTTGTCACAGGAGTATTTCTACTTTTGTTGGGTTTGAGTGGTTCGGTTTTGGTTTTTCAAAAAGAACTTGACGAATTGATTTATCATAAAACATTGACAGTAAAGCCTGAAGCTAAGGTTTTGCCGATTGATAGTTTGTATAAAATCATTACGAATAAATACCCAAATTTAGATGGAATAGCTTGGCTAAACCCAATGGCAGAAAAAGACCAATCGTATCATTTTCGCTTGTATTTGAATGATGCTCGTTTAGAATCTTATGATTTAGGAGCGATAAACATCAACCAATACACGGGCGAAATCTTGCGTTCGGGGCGAAGTGATGATTTAGAAGTAGGCTGGATTGAATGGATTTTTCAGTTTCATTTTTCTTTTCATCTCGGAATGCCAGGGGCAGCACTTACCGCCATTTTTGGACTAACGATGCTTATTTCAATTATTACGGGTATTATCGTTTACCGAAAATACATTTGGAAAGTGCTGACTTTCAAAGTAAAAATAAAAACCAAAAACTGGCGAACGTTAAGCTCAGATTTGCACCGAGTGGTGGGCGTTTGGTCGCTTTTGCTCAATGCAATCGTATTTTTTACAGGTTTTTGGATGAATTTATTTGCTTTCGAGTCAGAAACTTGGAAAAAAGAAACAATTCCGACACCAAATAATACTTTAGTGAAGGTATCGCTCGATAAAATGTATGCTGAAAGCATACAAAAAATGCCTGATTTAGTACCCAATTATGTCTATTTGCCAACTCAACCCGATAAAAAATTTAGCGTTCGGGGTAATCTAAAAGACCAAAATCCGATGTTTGCGGGTGGAAATATAGTAAGATTTGATGCCAATACTGGCGAGTTTTTGAGTACAGGGCGTTTCGATGATTTAGCCTTTTGGGATAAAGTAGAAGCCCTGTTTTTTCCACTTCACGTGGGAAATTATGGCGAAATTCCAGTAAAAATTCTCTATGTAATTCTCGGTTTAACGCCTGGGTTGTTGGCTATCACTGGCTTTTTGCTTTGGTGGCGTCGTAAGTACATAAGACATAATTTAAACAAATAAAATTTATGAAAAATACCTTGATTATTGCCGCTTTTTCTTTGCTTACCATGACATTTTCTTCCTTTGCTCAAGAAGAAAAACCAAAGCAAAAAGACAAAAAAGTTGCAGAAAAAGAAACCAAACTCGAAGACCCAGTTTGCCACATGAAAGTAAAAAAAGGCGGCAAAATTACAGCTAAGCACAAAGATGTTGAATACGGTTTTTGTAGCGAATCTTGTAAAGAGGGTTTCGTTAAAAACCCTGAAAAATATATTAAAAAGTAAAAGTTTCTATGAATCGTAAAGACTTTATTTCTACACTAACGTTTTCATTATCAAGCATTTGTGCAAGTGCTTTCGAGAAACCCGTGGCCAGTGTTGTGCATACAAACCGTGTGTGCGAAAAATGCAAATATAATTTGGGTAGAAATATAGTTTTTGAAAAAGGAGTGAGAGATGTAGTGGTTGATGTCGAGAAAAAACTGATTACCATCAAGTACGATTCGAGCAAGACAAACTTGGCCAATTTGAAAAAATACATCGTCTCAATCGGCTTTGATGCCGACGAACTTAAAGCAGATATTTACAAGCGAGAACGCCTACGAGACTGCTGTCTGATGGATTCTACGATTTGTAAATAACGGTGGAGCGAACCGAACGTCGGGCGGTTTTACATCGCAAATGTAGCACAAGTTTCTAACTTGTGCATGAATAAAAAAAATCGTATAAATGTATAAGTCAGAGACTTATGCTACAATAATAAAATGAAAAAAATAGTACTTATTGCTCTTATTATCAGTAGTTTATCGACTTCTGCCTGTGATTTGTGTGGCTGTGCAAACGGAAGCTCATTTGTTGGACTTTTACCTCGTTCGGGCAGCCAATTTGTGGGTTTACGTTATCGCTTGCGTAGCTTCGATTCGCACCTCAATAGTCAGTTATTAAAGACCAAAGAAGATTACCAAACACTCGAAGTTTGGGGTCGTTTTTATCCTGTAAAAAACTTGCAAGTATTGGCATTTTTACCTTATAACGATAATCAACAAACCTTGCTTTATTCGGGTACGAAAGAAAGAAAAAATGGATTGGGCGATGCAACAATTCTGGCTCATTACAATGTGTTAAACACTTTTCTTGACTCAACCAATACCAGCGGGATTTATCATAATTTGATGATTGGCGGTGGCATAAAACTCCCAACTGGCAAGTTTGAATACGGTTATGGTGGCGAAGCTGTGAACCCAAACTTTCAACTTGGCACGGGCAGCACCGATTTTTTGATAAATGCCATTCACACAGTTCGTTATAAAAAGTTTGGTTTAAATACTGAAATAGGAGGGAGGATTTCGACCAAAAGTAACGAGTATTACAAATTTGGCAATCGACTAAGTGCTTCATTGACAGCTTTTTATGCAAAAAACTTAGGCTATTTATCAATCATGCCAAATATTGGTTCTGCTATTGATTATGGTTTTAAAGACCGCAAAGAAGGCGTGCTAAATTCTCAAACAGGTGGTTATACATTGCTCGGGAGCCTCGGAGTTCAAGCCTATTACAAAGCTTTTACGGCTGGATTTACTTTTCAAGAACCACTCTCTCAAAACTTAGGTGGCGGAGACCTCAAAACCCGACCTCAAACTTCGGTTTTTCTCACGGTAGGTTTTTAATTATATTTTTGCAGATAAAAATTGTTTATTTGTTATCTTCTAAGAAAAATTTAGTTTTACATTAATATTCGGTTAGTATATCGGCACTGGTTGGGTTATCCTCACGTTTATCGGGGCGTATTCTTAGTTGAATGTTTACCAGCAGAAATTTCAACTGGTTTGGCTACATTGGTGGCCAAACCTAACTAAATAATAGATACATGGATTTTGTCTCGGGATTATCACGACAGAAAAAAACAACTACAAACGTGCCTTTGCACAGTTGGGGAATTGCTCACCCCTTGTTGCAAAAGCAAATAGATACTGCCGAAGATTTGAAAAAAATTGAGACCTTGAAAAAGCAATTTTCTTGGCAGGTAGATTTGCCTTTTCGGGATTTTTTACTTGAAAATTATTCGATAATCATCACTGATTTAGAACGAGAGATCATTTGGATAAGTCATAACTTTGTGAAACTAACAGGATATTCGGAAGAAGAATTGATTGGTAATAAGCCGATGATGCTGCAAGGAGAAAAAACAGATGAAAAAAGTAGAAAGAAAATTCGTGAAAATCTGCAAAAATTTGAGTCATTAAAAGCGAAGGTTATCAATTATCGAAAAAGCGGAGAAGTGTATAATTGTAATATTGAAATCATACCATTGATGAATGATAAAGGCACTTTTACTCATTTTTTAGCACTCGAAAAAGAAATTTGTTGAGCAAAAGAAATACCGCAATCATGCAGATAAAACTACACAAAAAAGCATTGATGAATTGGTCAGGTGGGAAAGATTCTGCTCTGTCGCTTTACCATATTTTGAAAGATGAAAACTTCGATGTGCAGTATCTACTCACAACCGTCAACGATGCTTTTCAACGGGTTTCTATGCACGGCGTTCGAGAAGAACTGCTCGATAAGCAAGCGGAAAATATTGGACTTGAATTAGTAAAAGTTCGTCTTTCAGAAACTGTTTCAATGGAAGAATATCACGCCCAAATGGAATCTGTGCTTGCTCCTATGGTGCAAAAAAGTATCGAATACTCGATTTTTGGTGATATTTTCTTGGAAGATTTGCGTCAGCACCGAGAAGAACGTTTGACTTTGCTTGGTATGAAAGGAGTGTTTCCAATCTGGAAACGCCCATCGCTCGAACTTTTGGCTGAGTTTTGGGATTTGGGCTTCAAAACCATCGTAGTCAGTATCAACGGAAATGTGCTGGATAAATCTTTTTGCGGAAAAATTCTTGACCGAGATTTTATCAAAGAACTCCCCGCCAATATTGACCCTTGTGGCGAAAACGGTGAATTTCATACGTTTGTTTGCGAAGCACCTTATTTCAAGCAAGTAATTGATTTTGAAATTGGCGAGACTGTCGATAAAACTTATAATTTTAAAGACTCCAACGAAAAAGAACATATTTCTACCTACTATTTCACCGATTTATTGCCAAAATGAGCAAACATGCACCCGATAGCTGCCCACGCTGTGGTAATATTTTTACATGTAAGGCAAATAATGTAAGTCAGTGTGACTGCCAAAATACTCGCCTTACATTCGATGAAACGCAGTACATCAGAGAAATAACTGTTTGGGATTTTGATGGAGCTTGCCTGTGCGTAGCTTGCTTACGAGAACTTCAACAAGAGTTTCACGCAAAGAAACTACTCACCTAAAACTTCCCAGCCATCGGCTTGTGGGTCGTATTTGGCAAATTCGCCCGAATCGGCCAATTCAGAAGCCATCATGCCAATTTCAAAGGCATCATCGAAGCTCGAACGCAAGTATAAAGCGTTGGAAGTCAAGATGGCTCTCATACCTTCAAAATTATCGTTTTTGAAAGTGATGCCTCTTTTATCCTCTTTCGCTATTTCAAAATTTTGTTCTGAAAGACGCTCCTTCAAAACTTGAATTTGCTTTTCCGTGAAAGGAATCAGATTTTTATCATTATCGAAAAAATCTTCCGATTCGGCTTCTATTTCGGCCAACATTGTTTTGGCTGTATAAACTTGAATATTGTAACTCATTATTTTGATGTTGGATGCTAAATGTTTGATGTTTAATTAAATTTCAAAATCAATCACACGGCTGACCCCGCATTAAACATCAAAAACTAAACATTTATATATATTTTCTCAATAAATCTACGCTTTTCTGCACGCCCGATTTTGGGTCTTCTTTTCCTTCAAATTCAATCGAAATATAGCCTTGATAGTTTACTTTTTTCAGAATATCGACAATGCGTTTGTAATCCAAATCAAGCGAGTACCATTCGCCACCACCGTAATAAGTTTTTGCCTGTACGAAACTCGTTTGTGGTGCAATTTTTTCCAGTTTGTCATAGGGATTTTCTAAGAAATTACCGGTATCCATCAATAGTCCCAACCAAGGCGAATCAATGGCGTTTTTTATACGAAGCATTCCTTCGGGTGTTGAACCAAGTCCCCAGTGATTTTCGAGAGCCAACAAAATGCCACATTCTTCGGCTTTTTTCATGCACTGCTGAATACTATCAATGCACCACTTAAAAGCTTCATCTTCGGTGTAGCCTTCAATGGCAGGTTCGATGCCACGCTTGGCCATAAAATCATCGAAAGACTTGATAGTTCCCCAACGACCAGTATTTAAACGCATACATGGAATGCCCATTTTGTAGGCCAGTTCAATGCAATGAATCGTGTGGTCTATATGTTGCTTCAAAACTGCCTTATCGGGCGAAACAAAACCTTGGTGAATAGAAAGGCAAGTCATGGCGATGCCATTCACAAAAGCGTGTTTTTTTAGTTTTTGTAAATAAGCGTTGTCTTCGCCATCCATTTGTCGGTGAAGCACATCGATGCCATCGAGTCCTAATTTGGCAGCTTCATCAATGACTTTTTCGATTGGAAATTTATCGCCTTTAAAATGCCAATACGAATAACTCGACACGCTGAGTTTTATTCGACTGGTTGTTTGTAGTTTTGGAGTTTCGGCAAAGGTAGGAGTTGCCAATGAAGCTCCACCAATTGCCAGTGGAACTGCTTTTAAGAATGAGCGTCGAGTATTATTCATCGTTTTATTTAGTTGAGAAATGAGATTGGAGATACAAGAAATGAGTTTTTTTCTCATATCTCCAATCTCGCATCTTGTGTCTAATTTACCGTAAAAAGAGCATTTCCAAAAATCAATTTGCCAGAATACCAAAAACCTCTAAAAAGCGGAGAATCGGCCATGTAAACAATTTTTCCACGCCCCATTTCTTGCACACCGAACGTGAGTGTATTTTTCATTTTTTCTTTCGCAATTTTCCCTGCAAAACCCGTTACGTGGTTATTTTCTTTGATATACCCCACATTCCATCCATCTTTCATGTAATCATAGTTATAAACATCACGCACAAGTGCGTAATAAAATCCATCCGTTCCGTAGCCAAGTGGATGAGTTTTGTCAATTTCTACCTTAAAAATAGCTCCTGGAATTTGCTCCATGATTCCCTCACGCTCACGAGTACCATAGGTTTTTAGTTCTGCTTTATCGTTTGCTGAAGCATCTTTTTTACGTTTCAAAGCATAACCATCTTTATCGGCAAAATAACCAGTTGCACCTTCGAGGGCAATTACTTTTCCTCCATTTTGAATCCATTTTTTCAAAGCATCGCCATTTCCGAAAATCTTTTCGTAGCTCCCATCGGCCAAAACAATTACGTCAAGTTGCTCAAGTGGTACTCTTGCAAACGAACTTCCCTCAATTACCGTAATTGGGTATTTGATTTGCTGCTCGAAGAAATGCCAAACTTCACCAAAAGCAGTTGAAACAACGCCATCGCCTGCAATCAAGGCAACTCTTGGGTTTTTCAAGACATTGACTGAACCCGAACCGAAATCATTACCGCTCATAACCATGCCCGAAGTTGTACCTAAAAGGTTGATATTAAATTCTTTAGCGGCTGATAGAATCGTTTTATCGAATTTATCTCCCAAACGCTCGTTATTGGTTCTTGTGATAATCAACGAACCAGCATCAAATTTTCTGCCATCTGTTTCAAATGGATTTTCGTTGAATCTTACCTTAATTCCAGCGGCCAAAACTTTCGATAAAAATTTCACATCTTCAAACGATTTCCAAGCCGCTACATACGCATAAGGTTTACCTTCTATGCTTGCTTGTTTAATGGTTGTCATTTGAGAGTTACCTACTGCTAATTTTTCTTTTGTGGCAAAAGCTTTCAAACCATAACCATACGCCAACGACCAAGTAGTAAGGTCATAAGTAACCGAATCTTCGAGAGCAGTTTTTGGTTCAAACAAAATCTTTACAAATGTTCCTTTTGGTTGATAGGTGCTGATAATCAAGTCATTAGCTTCTATTTTGAAGCTCTCGTCTTTCAAGCTTTGATAACCAAAACCAGTTGCCGTAGATTCTTTAGCTGCAAAACCATAGTTGATTTGGAGTTTATCCAGAAGGCTCGTCAAGGCCTGAACCTTCGCTTCATCGCCTTTGGTTTTCATCACAAACGATTTATAAGTACCGTAACCATTGGCAGTTTTATCAGTAAAAAACTTGGTAAATTCTTCTACCGTTTTATCAGCACGACTCGAAATAGCTTCCAACGAACCCATACTTGTTGCAAAATGATGCGAAATACGTTGCGTAAGCGTAAGCGTGTCGCCATCTTCTTTGGCAATCGCCAAACCAGCTGCACCGCCACCTCCTTGCTCATAAGTCATACCAATTGCCCCGTTATACGAAGGATAAGTATCGCCATAGCTCGGATAGAGCAAATCGTAATTTTCTTTTGAGAAGTATAACCAGTAATTTTTATCAAAATATTTTTTATTAAATTCGCCCAAAGTCTGCTGGAATTCACGTTGCCATTTGCTCAAATCTTCGTGATAGGGCTTTGCTGATGGCGGGAAGTAATACGGCGTATTATAGCCCATTTCGTGAAAATCAGCGTGGAGATGAGGCATCCATTGGTTGTAAAGCTTTACACGTTGTTGCGAAATTTCTTGCGTTTGCCAAGCCCAGTCACGGTTGGGATCGAAAATATAGTGCGAGAAACGCCCACCAGGCCACGGCTCTCGGTGTTCGATAGCAAAAGGAGCAGGGTTTCCACCTTGATTAGCCACACGATTATACCATTGAGCATAACGGTCACGACCATCAGGATTGATACACGGGTCGAGGATTACAACTGTATTTTTCAATACGTTTTGAGTAGTTGTATTGTTTTTATTCAAAAGCTCATACAAAACCTGCAAAACAGCTTCTGAACTCACGGCTTCATTACCATGTACATTATAACTCAACCAAGCAATAGCAGGAACTTTGCCAGTTGGCTTGCCATCCATTAAGCCTATACTTTTCAAGTTATTGGTACGAATCTCTTCAATCTTGGCTAAGTTTTCAGGAGAAGCGATTATTGCTACCATCAACGGGCGACCTTCAAATGTCATTCCATAGTCAATAGTTTTGACTTGCGTTGGGTTTTGTGCCGCTACATATCTCACATAATCAACGATGCGGTGATGAAAGCTGAACTTTGTGCCGAGTTTATACCCCAAAAATTCGTCGGGAGTTTTGGTTGTTTGGGCTGATAAGTTTAGAAAACTAAGAAATAAGAAAAAACAATAAGAAATCTTTCTCATTAGACAATGAATGTTTTGAAGTGTTAAGATTCTTCAAAGATAGAGAAGAGAAAAATGATTTGCGAAGGTCAAGCAAAGTATTTCATAAAAATTATGATTATTTTCTTTTTAGGCTTGAAAATATGATGTTTTTGTTTTTATATATGATTTTTGCAAGAATTTTACTTATTTTAAACTTTTTTTGAAGTGTGCTATTGCACATTAAAATTATTGCCGTACTTTTGCACCACAATTCGCTAACGCAGACGATAAATGGAACCAGTCGGCCCTATCGTCTAGCGGTTAGGACAAGTCCCTTTCACGGATTAAACCGGGGTTCGATTCCCCGTAGGGTCACGAAATCGCTGCGATTTGTCGAATTTATGCTCAATAATCACTGATTATTGAGCATTTTGCTTTTTATGCAGGGGTACTACATTTTAGGTCATTGTAATTTAAAATATTTATTGTACTTTTGCACCACGATTTACAATCGTAGACGATAATATGGAACCAGTCGGCCCTATCGTCTAGCGGTTAGGACAAGTCCCTTTCACGGATTAAACCGGGGTTCGATTCCCCGTAGGGTCACGAAGTCGCTGCGATTAAAAAATCGTTAACGCCTGATAATTTTCTAATTATCGGGCGTTTTCTTTTAATGCTATCTTCAATTTCACTCCTTCTTAAATTTTTACAAAAAAGTTTTCATCACTTCTGCAACCTTGCTTGATTTATTCTCGTATCTGACAATAAACAAAGAGAATTCTTTTATAATGGCCATTTAAAAAGATAAATCTATTATTGTTATCGAGTCTTAAATTTATCCTAAATTTACTTTTCTTTATGGAAACATCACAATTAAGTAGAGGCCAATTTTTGAAGCAACTTGGGCTGAGTAGTGCGGCATTAATGTCATTTTATTGTTTGGGTACGGGACTCACATCATGCTCAAAAGACGAGGCAGAACCAACTCCAACGACTGGTGGTAGTACAGGTTCTACAAATTCAGGCGTAACAGGGACAACATCTGGTGCAATTGATTTTACGATTGATTTGACTAATGCTAATTTTTCGAAGCTAAAAACCGCAGGCGAGTTTACTTATGTAGCCGACATTATTATCGTTAATGCTAAGGGAACATTTGTGGCCTTATCAAAAGTTTGTACACATCAAGGTACGACAATTAATTATAGAAGTGGTACAAACGATTTTCTGTGTCCTAATCATGGTTCACAATTTAAAATCGACGGTTCTGTGCAAAATGACCCAGCCACAAAAGCTCTTACTGTGTATAAGACTGAACTTTTAAACAGCGGAAATTCCTTAAAAATCAAAGCTTAATACCCTATTCTAAATTTCTCAGCAAATATGTAGAAATTTTGGAAAACATAAATCCATTGTTTTTAATTTGACGTATATGTAATTAGTAATTATAGAAATAGATTACAGTAAACTGGTAAATTTATTTAAAGATATCTAAGTCTGTAACATTATATTGAGTTACAGCGTAGTTTACCCTAGTCATTTCTTTAGTTATTTATGTAAACTGGAAAATTACATAAACAAAGTTTTAAGTGTTTTTCAAATACATATAGTAATTATTGTTTAGGGGTATGTGTTTTGATGAATAAAGGAAGCCAAATTTTTTGGCTTTCTTTTTATATTCCTTTTCTAAACTTTTATACCTTATTAATTATCATGAAGAAAATTCTTGTATTGCTGTTATTCGTATCTTCTGCAATTATAAATCAAGCTCTTGCCCAGACCGATGCCGATAGTCTTTTAAACGATTTGGATGCAGGAACTGCAAAAACGGAATTACTGCCCAAACGAATGCTTTTATCTCAAAGGCTTTTTTGGGGTGAGCATGGGCTATATCGAAGAACTGGAATTGCTCCGAAGCTAACACTCGAAAATCGTGAGCGAGAATTAAAGATTCGTAGAAATATGTTTAAAATCCATCAAACACTGGGTTTTATTACAGCAGCTGGTATGATTACACAAGGAATTTTAGGCTCTCGTTTGTATAAAAATGAAACATACAGTGATAAACTTAAGAAGACTCACGGAGCAGTAGCAACAGGTGTAAACATTGGCTATGCAACAACGGCTTTAATGGCCTTTACAGCCCCTCCTGCGATGCTAAACAGAAAAGGTATCAGCAATATTAAGGTTCATAGATATTTGTCTTATGTGCATCTTTCTGCTATGATTGCTACCAACGTCTTGGGTCCTCGAATTAGTGATAATTATAAATTAAAGCCTTATCACCGTGCCGCTGCTTATACTGCAGTTGGAGGCTACTTGGCCGCAATCGCAATGATTAAATTTGAGTTTTAGACTCAACTCTCACATTTTTGATACTAATCAATGAAACTAAGATATAGTTGCCTTGTTTTGTCGCTGATTTCTTTTTTGGGAGTCGCACAGCAACAAGATGTAAATAAGATATTTGCCGATAAAAGCGTTTCAAAGGTAATTTATGCCATGAAACACCCAATGCACGACTGGGAGGGGGGCTCGAAAGACGTAAATGCCGTGATAGTGTATAATAAAGCAACCAAGAGCGTTGATCAAGTGGTGGTTTCGCTTAAAGTAGATTCGTTTGATAGTGGAAACTCTAACCGTGACTCACACGCATTGGAGGTATTAGAAGGTTTAAAGTTTCCGAAAGTGACTTTTGTTAGTACAAAAGTCAAACCAAATGGAAATGTCCTTAGTATTGATGGAAATCTAACTTTTCATGGCATTACGAAGGCGATTACGATTACTGCAAACCGAAATGACACAGCCAATAAAATGACTTTTGAAGGCAAATTTGATGTTTTGTTGTCTGATTATAAGGTAGATAGACCTTCGCTCTTTGGTGTAAAAACTGAAGATTTTATCAATTTAAAGTTTAATTTGAGTTTCAATATAAAGTGAGGAAATGACGAATTTACTTCTGTTATTCCGATTTTTAAAATAAACATTAAAGAACTGCAATGAAAACGCTCTCAAAGATCCTCGTAGCTATTTTACTTCCATTAATGGCTTTTTCACAGCAAGATTTGACTAAGATTTTTGCCGATAAAAGTGTTTCGGCGATTACTTACGAAATGAAACACCCCATGCATGATTGGGAGGCTGTCTGTAAAGACGTAAATGCGATAGTAGTCTATAATAAAGTAACGAAAGGGATTGAACAGGTAGCGGTATCGTTAAAAGTACAATCGTTTGATAGTGGAAATCCGAATCGAGATTCACATGCTTTAGAGGTTTTAGAAGCTCTAAAATACCCAAAGGTAACGTTTGTTAGTACAAAAATAAAGGCCGTAGCCGAGATGCTAACCGTGGAAGGGAATCTGACGTTTCATGGTATAACCAAGCCAATGACAATTATTGCTTCTCGTGAAGATTTTGTAAATAAATTGGTCTTTGAAGGAAAATTTGATGTGTCGCTCACTGATTATAAAGTTGAGCGACCATCATTATTTGGTATGAAGACCGACGATATGCTACACTTTAAGTTTAAATTTATCTATAAGTTGTAGTTATTGCCATTTAAGCGTTTCAAGAATATGTCTTGAGTCAATTTTGACGTAATCAATGATTGGCTTCAATGAATCATTTTCAGTCGCTGTCATCAAATATACAGCTCCTCTGAGGTAATGTTTGGTGCTATCAGTCACAAAAAACTGGTAAGGACTTGGCACTTCGCCTTCTAATTCAAAAATAACTGCTCGTTTTCCACTTTTCGTAGTCAAAATCTTATCTGTTATCGAATAAGCTTTTTTATCGTGGTTAAATGCCAATTTAGCTGCATCACCCATCATGTTTTGTAGTCTGCTGAAGTCATTTTTGACGGGCTTGTACGTAAACTGGATACGCGTATTTAGTTTTGGATAATAAACAATTATCCAGTGCGGTTCGGCTTTTTTGAAAGTATCAAGCTGAATAATTGCTTCCTTTGAGTACTCAAAGGTATAGGGGTGTTCGTTCGGTAATGTTTGATATTGATGCGGAGGCAAATCAATTCGATTAAATCCCCGAGGTTTTGGCGAATATTCTTGGTCTGAGTTTTTGCAGCTTCCGAGCCAAATGCCAACAATCATAACTATTACTATTTTCACAACCTGTATTTGGTGCATAGAATACTTTTTCTTAATAAATATAAACTCCTGTTTTTTCTTCGTCGCTCAAAATTACCTGAATATGCTCATTGAGAGTTGTTGAAAGCGAATATCCAACGTAATCTGCCGCCATCGGAAAATTAGGATGGTTGCGGTCAACGATTACGGCAACTTGTATTTTTTTGATTGGAATACTCAAAAAGGGACGCAAACTAAATGCCAAAGTTTTCCCGGTATTGAGTACATCATCACATAAAACGATGTTTTTATTGCGAAAAGTATCTACTTTACTTTCAATATTTATTTCTGGTTGTTCGGTTGCTTGTTTATCAAAAGATACACGTGCGATATAAATATCAATTTCTGAGATTTGTTTCAATTCTTCTACTAAGATTTCTGCAAAAGTGTAGCCTTCTCCATTGATTCCTGCAATAATTATCGAGGATTCTTCAAAGTTTTGTTCATAAACTTGATAGGCAATTCTACGAATTTTTTGAAGAGTTTGGGTCTTATTTAATAACTGATTTGACATAAAATAAACTTTTTATACTTGATTTATTGTGCCTAAGATTTAAAAACAAAATAATTGGTTTGAATTTTGATATTACTACTTTGAAGCTCTTTTGGACTGATCCAATATGAAAAAACGTATCCGTTTAGTGATTTTTTGGCATAGTTTGTGCAAATGACTTTAGTAAATAATATTAACGAACAAAGATAGTCAAAACTTAATCATTATGAAGTTCATGAAATACTTAATGTCAGCAATCGTTTTCATTTTTCTTACGAGTGCCACACGTCCAAATGATGATGACACCAAGAGAAGAAGAGAAGATAATGAGTTGGCTGACAGAATCAGGATGTCGTTTAGAGGTGGAAACCCTCGAATGTTGGCAAGTTGTCTAAACCAGCAAGTTGAACTGGTGATAGATTCAGAAAAAATCGACTTCCAAAAAATTTCAGCACAACAAGCAGAACAGATTTTTAAATCGTTCTTTCAAAAAAATCCTCCATTGGCATTTCAGTATGTTTATCAAGGAGCATCTAACGCTGACCTTCGTTACAGTGTAGGCACGTATCGCAGTCGAAACAAAGATTTCTTGGTTTATATCTTGGTTCGTCGTGCTGATGCCAACAAATATGTGATTGATACGATTCAGTTTAGAGAGGGGTGATATTGCTCTACTTACGAATTTTATAGATACTTATCACAAAATAATAGGAAAGGCTCTGAAATTGTCAGAGCCTTTTTCTATTTTTGTGTTTTCAAATCATAAGTGAGTGTTTATACATAATGATCAATGTTAAATGCTTTATGTTTAATTTGCTGATAGACAGGAGATTATGTTGTGTTGATAATTTAAAAACAAGGCAAACAAACTGAAAATGATTTCTTGGAATTAAAAAAATAAAGAGAATATCAAAAATTAGACAGATATTGAAGCACCGATTGAGTATTTAATGACAATAAAATAAGATGATAGTAAAAACTAAAAAATTTGCCTTAGACCCCAAAGAATATGTGAGTATTTCGTTTAAGCGTCACATGAAAAACGAGTGGAAATGGTTGTTGATTCCAGCGGCTATTTTTTTATTGGGTTTGGTTCTTCATTTCACGGGAGCATACAAAAACTGGTGGATTCCAGTAGTATCCGTAGTGGGTGGTGGTCTTTATGTGTTGTTTTGGTATGCACAATTTTATGCGGCCTCACAAATGGAGCAAAACAAACAAATGTTCGACAAGTTTATGTACGAAATTGATAGCCGCCAAATTTTAGTTAAAATCAATCAAAAAGAAGGTGGAATTATGAAATGGGAAAGTATTCAATCGGCTGAACGAATGGCTGATGCTTTTTTATTAATCATCGGTAAAGGTCAATTTTTACGCTTTCCATTTACAGTTTTTAATAGTGAGCATGATTTGAAATTATTTGAATCAATCTTGAAGCGTAAAGAACTTCTATAATTTACTAATTAAAAGGTATTTAGAATATGGAAAAATAAACTAAATGCCTTTTAATTAGCTCATAAATGCTAAATGTCTTGTATTGATTGATGTTTGCCAAGTGTTAGTAGCAGCCTAACAATTTTATAAGTAATAATATTCATTAAGCTGCATGTTTTTCGCTTAATTTTCTTATTATTACATGATGAATATAAGAAAGGTTCTCTTCGATTATGATGAGTAGTATATTGTTACTGACATGAAAAAAGCTTTCCTTTTGATGTATTACGGTTTTATTTCTGCTTTATTTTTTTTTGATTTCTTTCAAGAACGAGATATCATGAAAAAAATAGGAGGATTAGAATCGTTTTTTAATATAATTCTGGTTTTTTATACCATTCAATATAAGAATAAGAAAGCAAAATTTGATCTGGTTGATTTGTATTTAATTGAAGCTCTACTTTTTACAGCAACTGGTGGGCTCCTTCTCCTATTTTTTAAAGACTATCAATTATTGATGTTTATCAATACAGTTGGGTTTTACTTAACCCAATTTATGTATATCAATATTTTTAGAACCGAAGGTAGTTTTTTGCCCGCTTTTTCTTCAGTAATCAAAGACTGGAAAATAATTATACTTACAATTCTATTTTTTTTAGGTTTAGCTTATTTTCTGATTACTTATACACCTAATAGTCTTCTTGTATTAAGTTTTGTCTATTCTACCCAAATGATGGTGCTTTGTTGGATGGCTTATTTTCGACCAATACCGTCTAAAGCATTTTTTATGGGTTTTGCAGGGGTTTTCTTATTGGTTATGTCTAATCTGTGGTTAGCCTTCAACTTATTGTATCGACATTTCAGCTATGGAATAGGTATATATTTTGTGCTTTATGCGACCTCGCAATTTTTGCTCGTTGAGAGTATTCTGTATAATCAAAATCTGAGTAAAAATTAGCTTGCCATTAGATAATCAATCGTGGCTAAGTCAATGGCTTCTTCAACATTCATTCCTTCTCGGAGATAATTTAGAGAAGTGCGTAAATAAATCAACTCATCTTGGAGATTTGGTCTTACTCCAGTGGTTTTTTCGAGTATTTGCTCGATGTATTCAGTCGGAATTTGGATATACTCTTGCATCGTTTTTGTAGTTTAAATAGTGCTGGATTTTAACTACAATATCAATGCCAATGCTTGATTTGGGTAATTATACTTATCAAGAGGATATGAAATTGATTTAATTAACGGCCATTTTTATAACTTTGCTAAAATTGCCAGATGAAAGTCTAATGAAGTAAATGCCTGACTGTAAGTTTTTTACTTCAAAATTTTTGCCGAATTTTAAAGCTTTAAGCTTCAAATTTTCTTCATACCTAATTCTCCCCTGAATATCAATTATTTGTATTTTTTCAATCTCATTGTAGTTGGCTTGAAGAGTAAAAATACCATTATTCGGATTGGGAGAAAGGATAACTTCCATCTCATAAAAATCAGCTGATTGAGAAGACTTTTCGTTGAGTAAATCCGTTACCCAAATACCTCGACCAAAGGTAGCTGCATAAAGCTTTTTTGTTTCGGTATTTATTTCAAGTTCATGAACAATTACGTTGGGTAAATTATTCATCAATGGTTTCCATTCTTTTGTACCTTCAACCATATAATAAACCCCAATATCCATACCTACATATAGAATATCAGTTTCGTCATCTGATTGATAAACAATGGTATTTGCAGGAAGATTTGGCAAATTATAGCTAATATTCTCCCAATTTTTCCCACCATTACTCGAATAGAAAACTTTCTTGTTTTCTTCAAAATTACTTAAAGTAGCCCAAATACGTTCGGGATGATTATCATCTACTGTAAGATAAGTTATGTAAGAATCTTTATAAATATCGTTCGTGATATTTTCCCAAAATGCACCATTATTAACAGTTCGCCAAAGCTCTGCCGACTGTTTTTGGATTGGCGTTGCCTTCTTTGCTATATAAATAATATTGGCATCAGATTTCGGTACAGCCAAAGCCGTTGAAACTTGTGGATAGCGAGTTGTGCCGTAAATTCTGAAATTTGAGATGGTTTTGAGTTGAGATCTATCCTGAGCGATGTCTAATTTATGTACATTTCCGCCCGCAATAATTACTTGATTACTCTTTTCATTAATCACAAATGGGGTTGTCCATTCTCCAGTATCGTTATTGGTAGCTGGTGGAAATACAGGAATCTGCCTTTTTCGGCTATCATTGAGGTCAAAAAAACTAATAAAACCATATTGAGAAGAACCATAAATATAGTTTTTACTGAAAGCACCTTCCATTCCATCACCATCAAATTCGTTTGTCCACGGTTTTTCGTCTTGCGTCAAAAACATATTATTATCTTGAGCTCCTGTCAGAATTTTTTTACCATCTGACGAAAGGCCAAGTCGATAACACGAAGTAGCATTTACACCTGTCGATACGAATTTCCAAGATAGGTTGGCAATCGTACTGGGAATGATTTCTTTGGTGGCGTAAACTCCTCCATCATTACACAAATAAATTGTTTTGTTAAGTGGATTATAGCCAAAAGCGTGCTGGTCAGGGTGAATCGTGTCATAACCCGTAGCTTGACGCCATGTGGTGCCGCCATCGTTTGTTTCGTTCAGTATTAAGCCTCCAACATAGACGGTTTGTGCTTTAGTAGGATGCACCATAATACACAAGTCATAAAAACCTTGTCCACCACTTGAATTATAAGAAGTAGAAAGTAGGTTGCCTCGAAAGGCTGATTTTTGCCAAGTTTCTCCAATATCAGAACTACGATAAAAGCCTTCAAAACCATTATTGACATCACAGCTTACGGCATAGATGAGGTTAGGATTTGTGGGTGAAATAGCGACCTCTACTCGTTGCACATTTGTTTTACCGATACCTGTTGACAAATATCGCCAAGTATTTCCGGCATCTTCCGACTTCCATATTCCCGCTTCTCCTTGCTTAGTACTTGCCACATAAACGGCAGAAGCAAAAAGAATATTTGAGTTGGTAGGATGCTGTACGAGTGAAGATGTCATTTTATCTAAGACTTTATTCGACCATGATTCTCCACCATCAAACGACTTGAAAATACCTTTTGTACCAACCACTACGACCTCCTTAGAATTTTGTGGATTTACCCAAATAGTTCGAGTAATTGAGTTAATACCTTCTGAGAGTTGGTTTTTTAGTCCAGTTTGTTGCCAAGTTTGTCCTCCATTAGTACTCTTCCAAACACCGATTCCGTAGTAAGTATTCCGTTTTCGATCGGCAGTGTAAAGGTCATAGCCAATGTAGGCGAAATCCGCCAATGAAATGTAGATAATTTCAGGATTATTGGGGTCAAGAGTAATACCACTGATTCTTAAAATAGGTAAATTATCGCCCAGTGGCGTATATGATTCTCCACCATTGATAGTTTTCCAAATTCCTCCTTGACCAAAACCGATATAGAAAGTCAAGCTATCTTTTGGGTGAAATGCAATACAGTTTACTCGGCCAATGCCGAATAGTTCTTGGCTACCATAAGGCCCAGAAGGAATCCAAGAAGATGTTTTTTTGCGTGAATTTCTGTCGTTTTTTCTAAGATTTTCAATAGTTTGATTAGTACTGAGTAAAACTTCATTTGACGGCATTGAGCCAGTTGTATCAATTCTTCTTAGAAGTTCATGTTCGTAGCGAGCCATCCATTTCCATCCACGAGTACCTTTAGGTTGTTGAAAGAGCCAATCTCTAAACCTCTCTTCGTGTTGAAAAAGGTTCTTCGATTCGTCTAAAGTCGGAACTCTCTCAGGAATGGTCTGAGCCATTAAAGCGAAGCTAATAGAAAAAAAGAATAACGTAAAGGCTCTTTTCATGAAAAAGAAAAATTAAGTAAGCATCAGTCAAAAGGTTCTATTAAATCGGGAATGTTTTGATAATTTTAATGTAAATGTACATTAGCGAAGCTACTTTATGAAATTATTAGCTTCGCTAACTGTTGATTTATATTCTGCATATTCCAAACATCTACGATATAGTTCTTCAGCTCGTTTATTATTTCCTGAACGAATCGAAATCCGAGCTAAACCTGCGTAAGCCATCGCATAATAATCGTTGGTATAGCGTTCGTTGGGTTGCATCTTCAATACATTAATATAGTGTTCGGCGGCAGCTTTATCATTTTTTTTAAACTTTTCGAGTATTAATCCTTCAAACAGATTTCCTGCCAAAACATATACTTTATCATTAGTACGTTTTAATTGTTGAATAAGTGGCAACGCATCATCAATTTTTCCATTCATAATCAAACTTTCTGCATGACGCATCGTATAGACTAAATTATTTGGATAACGCTCATGTAGCCAGTTTGAGTAAACTAAGGCTTTTGGATAATTAGACTCGTATTTTAAAAAGACATTCAGTAAATAAAATGCAGCTTCAATGCGAGAAAAAACTGATTTCTGAACAGCTTGTTCGAGCTGTTGAATACCGATTTTTTTATTGCCATTTTCAAAGAAAAGCATAACTGGTTTGACTATCGGATGAGTTTCAGGGTACTGAACTCTGTAAAAATTATACAAACCCGAGGTAAACAAAAATTCAGGATTTTTCTCAATCAATTGTTTTCCATCTTTCAGATAACCATAAGCCTTACGAGATTCGTTAGCGGCTTTTACTTGCTCTTTTTTATAATTAAGCACTAAGGCGATATATCCATGCGAAGCAACTAAAAAGAAAATGGCTTCCGCTTTTTTGCTTTGGTCTTGTAGCAAAGTCTCAGCTGAAAGTTGGCATTTTTCAAGCAGAGCAAGATATTGTGCTAAGGCTTTCGGGTTTTGTTCAACAGGTAAATTCTGCCACTGTACTTGTAATGCACTTAGTAGTGGTGTTACTGGATGTTTTGGGTATTTAGCTTTTACTTGGTGGAAATATGAATCGGCTTCTTTAAATTCATAGTTATATAGCTTGTCTAATCCTTTGATAATCAGTTGCTTAGACTCGTTATCATTAAGGAGTTGTGCAAATGATGTTACTGAAAACATTAAAAAAAATAAGATACCAAAAAGTTGTTTCATGAAATGTAATGTGTATTTCCTTTATTAACGAATATTAAGCAAAAAAAGCCTCCCAAAGGGAAGGCTTTTTTTTGCTTCGTAACTTACTTTTTGATTGTGTAGTTTACGATTAATTTTTGTGTTGCTCTAAGTAAGTCATTACAGCTTCACGGCTTCTGAGGTTTACACCTTCATTTTGCATAGCCTGACCAACTGTTTTCTCAACTGTAACGTAAGAGAAAGTTAGGTCTGTTTGAGGAGCATAACTTTTGCTACCACCAATAGCGGCAGTTTGTGAACTGTAATAGAAGTTTACTTTGCCAGTTTCATAACCAAAGTTTACTTGCTCAGTTGCACCATCAGTTTCTTTGATGATTACACGTGGTAAAGCTACAAACTGTGTACCAACTTTAACGAAGGCAAAAACAAACATTGTTGCTTTTATGTTAGCATCAGTTACTGAGAAAGCACCTGTTTTACCAGTTGCACCAGTACCAAGACCAGCAGCATCAATTGTTTTCCAGTCTGCTACTTTTACTGTTACTTCTGCACCTTTTACGTTAGCGTTTCCATTTGTTCCGTTAGTACCGTTAGTTCCATTAGTACCGTTAGTTCCATTTGTACCAGGAGTTCCTGCAGGACCTTGAGCACCAGCAGGGCCTTGAGGACCTTGGTCACCTCTACATGACCAGAAAGCTACAGATAATGTGAGTGATACTACTGAAAGAACTCTATAAAATTTGTTCATGATTTGATGGGTTTTGATTTTTTGGCTTCAGTTA